>Ga0315905_10000019_pt1 | contig 152320 bp, 183 predicted proteins | sample LakEriMetagenome_5_FD_203522 | JGI IMG/M metagenome (GOLD analysis project Ga0315905, IMG submission 203522) | Freshwater fungal communities from buoy surface, Lake Erie, Ohio, United States - Buoy 4 MA121 | ecosystem: Environmental > Aquatic > Freshwater > Lake | place: USA: Lake Erie, Ohio...
TAGCTACACTAAACGCAATCAAAGATGACGAGGAACTATTGATGAAGATCAAGACGTTCAACAATTCAAAAGTCCGCCAGCAAAAACAAATCACAAATGTCAGCAAGCACGTTTCGGAATTGATGCAATTCATTACCGACTACTATCAAAAAGAAGCTGATTCTAAAAAAACTGATAAGGGTAAGCTAGTGGCTACAGCAAAGCGCGACAACATCCTCAAGTTCTTTTCACCTAAAAACAAAGTCCAACTAGAAAACATCTTCACACTAATGAATCTCATAGCAGAAGCTAAGTTGATTCTAGTTAAGAAGATGGACGAAGTAAAAACACTAAACACATTTCTATTGACTAAAGATGGATATCAAGTCACTGGAGTTGAAGGCTATGTTGCTATCGATAAGATCAAAGGCAATGCAGTCAAGCTAATTGATAGAATGCAGTTTAGCTATGCAAATTTTTCACCAAATATAATAAAGGGATGGCAAAGATGAAATCGTTCAAAGAATATGGCGCGGTTGAAGAAGCAGCCGATGCGGGCCTTGCAGCTAAAGCAGCTAAGTCTGGCATTTCAATTGAAACACTGCGAAAAGTGTATCGCCGTGGTGTTGCAGCATGGAATTCTGGGCATCGTCCAGGAACTACACCACAACAGTGGGGCATGGCACGTGTAAACTCTTACATCACAAAGGGTAAGGGCACATGGGGCGGCGCAGATAAAGACCTTCATGAAGCAGAAGTGCCAAAAGATAAAGAATCTGGATTACCTAAAAAATATGTTGCAGGACTTTCTGCATCTACTGCAAAAGCTAGAGCAGCACATTTCGACAAAGCTGATAAATTATCAGACAAGGATCCAGAAGCATACAAGCCAGCGCCAGGCGATGCTACTGCAAAGACTAAAGAATCTAAGCATACTAAAAAGTATCGTGAAATCTTTGGTGAAGATATGGACGAAGAAATCCACGAAGCGTGTTGGGCTGGATACAAACAAGTCGGTCTAAAGAAGAAGGGCGACAAGATGGTGCCTAACTGTGTGCCTGAATCTGGCGTTAAAGAAGCTACATATCAGGGCAAAGAAGTACCACTAAATAAACCTATGGCTGGAGACATTAAGAAGTCTAAGGTCTATGTTGATCCTGATGGTGACGGCAAAGCACAGAAAGTAAATTTCGGTGACAAAAACATGTCAATCAAAAAAGATCAACCAGAAAGAAAGAAATCATATTGCGCACGTTCTAGTGGACAAGGCAATCTAACAGATAAGAGTAGTGCAAACTATTGGTCACGTAGAGCATGGGATTGCTAAAGCTTATTAATTCTGAGAACCCAACACTGTATTATAACAAGGCACCGAAACTTTGTCAAGTGAAATATAGGTAATTATAAATAAAGATATCACAGTTAGGCTACGGCAAACCTGTACTATAATATAACGGATAAGTCTAAGGAAAACTCCAAGAATGAAATCATTTAAGCAAGCATTTTCAACTTCTATCACAGAAGCGAAAAGCAAATCAAAAGTAGTTGTAGTCTATGGCGGTGGTTTTCAACCATTTCACGCAGGACACCTCAGCAGCTATACTCAAGCTAAAGCTAAATTCCGCACTCCAGACTTTTTCGTTGCGTCTAGTAACGATATCAAAGTTCGACCAATTCCATTTAAAGACAAAGAATTCTTAGCGCAGCAAGCTGGCGTTACGGATCGTTTCGTTCAAGTTGTCCAGCCTATCAATCCTATAGAGATTATGAAAGCGTATGACAAAGATACTGACATTCTAATTCTTGTTCGATCAGAACGTGATCCGATGAAGTACACAAAGAAGGATGGCTCAGCAGCGTACTATCAACCATTCGTAAGCATCGATAAGTGTGAGTCATTTGAAAAACACGCATACATTTTTGTAACCAAGAAGTTCGACTTTAAGGTTGCAGGACAAGAAGCATTCTCTGGCAGTCAGATCAGAAAAATGTATTCCGAAGCAGATTCAGAAAATAGGGACCAGATCATAAGCGACTTGTACCCAAAAGCAAAAAACAAAGCTAAAGTAAGAAAGCTTTTAGACAAATACATAGGAGGCGGAATGAAAGAAGAACACGAAATTGAAGAAGCAAGAATGAGTGCTGCTGTAAAATTAAGCAGAGCGTGGGATAGACAAAAGGCTAAGAGTGACGCAAGTAGAAAGCGTGGAGAAGAATTGTTGAAGCCTAAGAAGCCAGCAGAAAGTTCCGAAACTAAAAAGAATGAGTTGAGTGAAGTTCTATCGTTATCAGCACGTAGAGCAAGAGGAATGCAATTCAGAAGAATGCAATCCAGAATTCAGACAGCAAAAAAACGCGCATCATTAAGATTTGCATCTCCAGAAAAACTTAATAATCGTGCAAGACGCGCAGCAATTAGATTCCTCAAAGCGCGTGTAAGCAACAATAAAAGCTATGCAAGCATGTCTCCTGGTGAAAAAATAAACGTAGACAAAAGAGTTCAAAAAATGCTTCCGTCTGTAGGACGTATTGCATCTAGATTGTTGCCTCAAGTTAGAAATGCCGAAACGCAAAGAAAAACAAGTCAATCACAGGCAAAAGAATCTATTGATGTTAATCTACAGTTCAAGACATTGTTCTCAGAAGCAGCAGATAAAGAAACTAGCCGTATTGATCAATTAGTTCGTATGGGTTTAGCTGACAAGAAGATGTTAAGTATCATCAAGCAGGCAGTTGCTAAGTTAAAAAATGGTGACACACTAAACAACAATGAACGCAAAGCTACAAATGATCTATTGACAACACTCCTAGACATGGTAACATCAAGTGATGCATTGTTTAGAATGACGAAGGGTGAGTTGCAAAAAGAAGATTACAGTTATGAAGATGACGATTACTCCGATGCAGATAGCTACTATGATGCAGCAGATAAAGCAGATGATGCTACTGATGGACTATACATGGCTAAAACTCAAGTCAATGCAATGATTGATGATGCAGAAGAAGTTCTTGCAATGCTAGATGACATGGAAGAAGAGCCAGATGCATGGGTTCTATCTAAGGTCACACTTGCATATGACTATGTTTCTACAGTAAAAGACTATCTAGAGTTCAATTCGGAAGATGATTCGGAAGAAGATAATTCTGATGACGAAATGGATGATGAAGATATGTATGATGCAGTTTCTGGAATGTCTGAAGAAGATTTCGACAGCAGAGAATCATACAGAGCATGGAACAGTCTATTCGAAAATAAGAATGCACTAAAGCAAAAGGCTGAGAAGTATGGCATTTCATTTGAAATCATTAGTGAAGTATACGCAAGAGGCATCGATTCTTGGGATGCAGAAATGAATGATACATTCACACCACAACAATGGGCATTTGCTAGAGTAAACTCATTCGTTGCTAGAGGTAATGGTAGCTGGAATACAGCAGACAAAGACTTAGCTGAGAAAGTTATGATCAATGAGAAGTTTTCAGATTCTATGGAATTTGGAACAGATTCGCTAAGAGCTAAATACGCCAAAGACACTCCTGGTCAACAAGATAGTAAGCCAGCAGAATCATACAAAAAGAATTTAATTAAAAGTCTTGTAGCTAAGAAAACTGCAACACAATCTACGGAGAAATAAAATGGCAGATTTAAAAACACAATTTGGATTTACAGATAGTCTATTTGACGCAATCAATGAAGTAAAAAAAGCTTCAGGTACTAGTCTTGCTGGCGCTGATGCGCAGATCAAAAGAGCAAAAGCAAATTTAGATGCGGCAGAATTAAGAGCAAGCCATGAAAAAGAACGCGAAAAAGTTCAAAAGAAAAAAGAATCTCTCCGTACAGAAGAAGTTGAAGAAACCTCAGAAAAGTTTGATCCTCTTAAGCACGTTAAGAATCCTACATCAGGCGAAAAGAAAGCAGCTAAAGATGTAAAGCGTAGTAGTTATGCTGACCGTGCAGCTATGTTAAAATCAGCACAAGCAGGCGGTAGACTGAAAGAAGAAGAAGAAGTTGAAGAAGAAAGTCACCAGTCTAAGACTACAATGAAGCACATTAACAATCCAAATGCTGCTGAAAAGAAAGCTGCTAAAGATATCAAGCCTGGTATTAAAGGTGTTAAAGATAGATTGGATATGCTCAAAGCTGCAAAGGCACGCGGCGCTTTGAAAGAAGAAGAGCTAGAAGAATCGTTTAGTCCTTCACAAATTGCAGCACTGAAAAAAGAATACTCTAAGATTAATGGTATTGATCCTTCAAGCGATAACTACAAAAAGCTAATCGCTATGCTAGACAAATTAGACTTAGCTTCATTGAAGTCACTAGCTGGCGCTGATATCAAGTTTGTTTCTAGTCTTGCTAAGAATCGTGTTATGAGAAAGAGCATGAAGAAAGAAGAAGTTGAGATTGAAGAGGGCACTGGCGATCTAAAACCAGGATGGATGCTAAAGAAAGATCCAGAGTTGGCTAAGAAAGTAAAAGAAAAACAAGACTTAGCTAAGAAACGAGAAGCTTCATACGGCGACAAGTCTGCTGGAAAGTCTGTAGCAGAAGGCATCATGGACAAGATCAAGGCAGTAAAGCGTGGTATGGATGCTAAAGCTAAAGCTGATGATCATTTTGACAAAGCTGGTGATCCAAAAAATCCAAATAAATCTAAAGACTTGAAACGCGCAGTTAAGTACCATAACTTAGTCAACAAAGAAGAGACTGAGATTGAAGAAGAATTGTCTCCGGCACAAAAAGCAATTGATAAGAACAAGAATGGTAAGATTGATGGGACTGACTTGGCACATCTACGTAGCAAAAAGAAACAACCTCAAGGTGCCGAATTTGCTGCTGCAAGACGCAAAGAAAGAATGGCATCAAATGGTCGTATGGATGAAGAAGTTAAAGTTGGAGACAAAGTTAGCTTTGATCATGAGATGAAAGCGATTCCTGGCAAGACTATGAAAAAGATAGGAACAGTACACAAAGTTGAAGACGGCACTGTACACATTAAAGTTAAAGATAAATATGGCGTGATAACTCATAAGAAAAGTGCAAGCGAACTAACTAAAGAAGAGTTTGAGTCTATTGACGAAGCGCCAAAGTACGACAACAAATATACAATCTATCACAAAGACTATTCTAGCGCAGTTCAACATGCAGCAGTTCATGCTGGCAAACAAGGTTATGAAATCGACCATGATGATTGGGACCGTGTAGTTGCAATGGGTCCTAAGAAGCCTTCTGCTGGCAAGACAAATATTTTAAATGTGTCGCTAAAGAAAGACGGCAAAGAATCTAAGAAGAAACTTCATATGCAAGTCTACAATATGGACAACAAAGGCTATGAGTTAAATACATACGTTGAAGAGATGGAGCAAGGTGTGGCAGAAGGCTTAATAAAAGATATCAAGCGTTTGGCTACAGGTAAAGATGTTAAGAGTCGTGCTGGACAAGAAATAGCCAAATCACAAGATGCCAGTATGAAAGGCGATACTAAAACTTCTAAAAAGCATTTTGGCCGTTTTGACAAGTTAGATAAGTTAGCAAATAAAGAGCAAGGTGTGGCGGAAGAAGTTCAAGAATTAGATGAGTTGAACAAAGACACTGTATATTCATACGCAAAGAAGTCTGAAAAAGATCAAGATGATCAAGAGAAAAAAATGGATAAAGCATTCAAAGCTAATGATCCAAAAAAAGCTAATGATGCAGGCAGAAAGTTTCTGAATAGATTAAAAGGTTCAGAACGTGCTGAGAAAAGATTGAACAAAGAAGAAGTTGAACTAGACGAAGCAGCAAAGCAGCCTACAAAAAGATTCAAAGATATGAAAAAGAAAAACACTGCTGGAACTAAATCGGAAGAAGGCGCAAGCAAAAAAGGTGAACCTTTAAGCGGCAAGAAAGAAGCTATCGAAGTTAATCCAGAATTGCATAAGAATCAAAAGTAATGGACAAGCTGCCGCAGATATACTGTGACATGGACCAAGTCCTTGTCAATCTCATTGGAGGAGCTAACGAAGTCTTACGTGCGCGTGGACTTCCAAACTTTCCTGAAGCAGATAAAGAAGAAAAGTGGAATGCACTAAAAAGCGTTCCTAAGTTTTGGGCTAATTTAAAGCCAATGCCTGACGGCCTTTTATTATGGAAATTCATTCGTCAACACAATGCGTGGATTCTGTCTACGCCTTCAAGACGTATGGAAACGTGTAGACCTGAAAAGATTGAGTGGGTCAGAAAAAACCTAGGTAATGTCGAGCATATTTATTTGGTACCAAGAGAAGACAAGCAAAAATTTGCAATGACTGAAGATGGTAAACCAAATCTATTGATTGACGATCACATTAAAAACATTAATGAATGGGAATCAAAAGGTGGTATAGGTATTCGTCATATAAATACAATGAAGACAATTTCACAACTAAGAAAATTAGGATACTAATAAAAGGAGAACACCATGGCACTATGGGGAAAAAGAGATAGATACAGCATCACTGGTACTGCAAACGCAGTTCTAGGATCAGCTACAGTAACAGGTAACGCAGCAGCAATTTTTACTACAGAAATTGAAGGCCGCGATAGCTTGTATATTAATGGCACACACGTTAAAGTTGAGTCTGTTACGGCAGCAAACACACTAACATTGTCTACAGCATGGCCATCAGCTAATGCATCTGCACAGACTATTTTCGGGCAAGATTCGCCTAAAGATATTCAGTTTGATGATATTGCTAACATCTATGGCGTTGACTTAACAGAAGCTCAAGTTGTAGCTAACCGCGCAAAAGGTTTAAACACACCAGGCTGGGTTCGCTATAAGACATACACAGATATGCATGGTGTTACACGCCACAAAGCAGAATCACTTGTTGTTATGAGAAGCATGACACAAGCAGTTGCAAGCGATTCTGAAGATACAGTTGCAGCAGATAGCTAAAATTACATAATTGGTCCGAGTCCCGGAGTAGAATTCCCATTTAATTGGGTTTAAATAATAAGGAAGAAATAAAATGGCAGATAAAAAAGTAACGGCGCTCACTGCGCTAACGGCAGCATCCAATAACGACATTCTTTTGATTGTAGATGATCCTCTGGGAACACCAATCTCTAAGAAGATTACTGTAGAAAATGTATTTGGTAACACAACAAAAACTGACTTAGTTAAGTTTAATGTTGGTTCATCTAATACTAATCTTAGTGGAACAGCATTGAATTTATGGCCGATGGGTGGTCCAACATCCAATGTAACCGTTCAAGGATCATTAGCTATTGCTAACTCTGGTGTATTGAGAATTAATAGTTCTACGACACCATCGTCAAACAATACTGCTACTGCTGGATGGACTGTTGGTCAGATTGGATGGGATGCAAACTATCTTTATGTTGCAGTGTCATCTTCAGTGATTAAAAGATTTACTGCAAATACATTCTAATACATTATGTTATGCGATGAAGATTTTGATATCTACGCAATAAACAACTATCAAAATCCAAACTGTGTTTCGGTGTTAGAGTTTCTTGATGACTTAAATAGAATTAAGTACGTCAAGAGGCTCATAAACAAGTACGTAGATAAAGGCGAGTTGAGAGAAAGACTGATACTTAATCATATCATATTTCTCGCAAACGTTTTTGGGCCCGAAGCGACTGTTGCTATGTTAAGATATAAAGTTGAGAGCGAGAGTCATCCTGTTCTCAATTCATTCTTAAAATTTTTGAAATATTCTGATTCGAATGACACTGGTCCATTAGATGATCAGCTTTTAGAAACATTAAAGAAGACGGTATAATGGCAAATTTAGTAGACATTTACATAGTTTATAGAGTTCTAAGAAAACTCACTACACCATTCACAGAATGGCCTGCATTTGCTGCGGGCGTGATTGATGCTGAAGGAAACATTCTTAAGAAGTCTAAAGACAGAAATACTGTAGATGAAATGGACTCATTTACTCCTCTAGATGTAATGGTACTTAAGCTAAAGAGGATTCTTGCTAAAGTGCCAGGTGGTCAGACTAAGTTTGCAACATATGCAGCAGCATTGCTTCTAATCAAAGAAGACAAGTCATTGACAGAAGAAAACGTAGAGCAGAGATTTTCTGAGTACATTTCTTCCGATATGATCAATGAAGACATTGCTAATGCAGTTGGTACTGGTAACATTGCAGGAACTACAGGTGATCCTCCTGGCGGTAGTAAAGTCATGATGCGTAGATTCGCAAAGAATGACGTATTCGTTGTTGACGCAAAAAAGTTTAATCAAGCTAGATTCGGTAAGAAGAAGTATCACAAGTACGAAACCTATGTAGGCAATGATGAAGTTGGTAATGCTATTCGTGTCTACGGGCGTAAGTATCCAAAAAGACCAATCATCATTCAGGATGAGTTGACTGGCGCAATGACATTCTTGCGCCATGGTCGTTCTGGCATGTTCACTGAAGCATGGATTGAGCCTAAGAAAGCTCCTGTCGCTAAAGAAGTAACTCCAGAAGACTTAAAGAATATTGAAGCTTATGCAGATAAGCTATTCAAAGCAGTAGGAATTGATGTTGCATTCACTAAACATTTTTTAGACAGAGTAAATGATGCGAGAAATAAAACACAAATTACGCCAACGGAACTGACAAATATGTTCAGAAAATCCTATGGCAAATATGGTAAGAAAATCGCAGAGCTTGGACCAGATGCTGAAGCAGTCATTAATGATATGCAGTCAAACATCAATATGCCGTTTGTATTGAAGTTGGATCCAAGAAGCCAAGAACTTGATTTAGTAGCAAAAACAGTCATGCGTAAAAAGAACTTTATGACGCCTGACACTAAACTAAGCGTATAAGATATGAAAACATTTAAAGATTTTATGACGGAAGGCACTAAACTTGTTGCCGATGGACCTGTTATCAATGTGCATTATGATGGAAAACATATTGGAAATATTTTTGCATCAAATAAAAAAGATACTCCACACAAAGCATACTCAAAGCATTGGGATATGACTAGGCTGTTTAAATCTAAAAAAGCCGCCGCGGATTGGCTATCTCAAACTCACCAAACTGCTATTAAAGAAGGACAAGGTGTGTTGGAAGGTGCGGATCAAAAGAAACCAACACTTCCACCACATCTACTAAAACTTATTAAAGACAAGCAGTTGGATAAAAAGCCTATGGTACAAACTTCTAAAGTAAAAGACGTAACTCCAAAAGGATACGGACCTAACGAGGAAACAAACACTGATAGATTTAAAAAGTACACCCGTCCTGTAGTAAAGACTACACCAAAGATTGAGAAAGATACAAATCCATCTGGAAGAACTACTGATCACGTTGAGTGGAAAGTAACTACTCACACAGGTGAAGTGCATAGACACAAGACAAAGAAAGAAGCGCAAGCTCACTTTGATTCGTTACCGAAATAAACATTATGTGGCTTCTAAGTTTTCTTCCTGAATATTTCTTTCATCTACTTACACTTCTTGGTTTTGTAGGAGCACTGGCTTGCTTGTTTCCTATTCCATACAAAACAATAGTGCAAGTGATATCAATTGCAGTAATAGCATTCTCGCTATACATGGAAGGTGGCATTGCCAATGAAGCTGAATGGAAGTTGAAAGTGAAAGAAGCAGAAGCTAAAGCTGCACAGAAAGAAATTCGAGCGGCTGAGACTACAGTTCAAGTCGTGACAAAATATGTGAATAAAATTCAAACTATTAAGGAGAAGGGTGATGTTATTATTAAAGAAGTCCCAATATACATTACAAAGGTTGATGATTCTAAGTGCGCTGTGCCTAATGGTTTCGTCATGCTCCACGACAGTGCCAGTCGTAATGAAGTTCCCGACACCGCCAGAATTGCTGATGAAGGAACCTCCAAAGTTAAAATCTCTGGAGTCGCAGGAACAGTCGTTGAAAACTATACAACCTACCACGAAGTAAGCGCACAATTAAAGGCTCTTCAACAATGGGTAAAGGAACAACAAGCTATTCATAACAAATGAGGTTGAATCATGGAAATAACAAAAGAACAATTAAAACAATTACTTCCAAACAATAAATACGTTGATCAATGGCATGAAGTGCTTTCAAAACTTCTACCTGAGTATGAGATTAATACTCCAGAAAGAATTGCAGCATTCATAGCACAATGTAGCCATGAGTCTGGTGGTTTCACTACACTCAAAGAAAATTTAAACTATCGTCCTGAAACACTTAGAAAGATATTTCCTAAGTACTTTCCAACGGATGAGTTAGCTAGAGCTTATTGCAGTATGCCAAATAAACAAGAAGCAATTGCAAATAGAGTCTATGCAAATAGAATGGGCAATGAAGATGAGAATTCTGGTGACGGTTTCAAATACTGTGGCAGAGGACTCATTCAACTAACAGGAAAAGAAAACTATACTTGGTTTGCTTCAAGTTTAGAAATGTCTCCAGATGAAGCATCTGAGTACCTTCAAACATTTGAAGGTGCAGTCCAATCGGCATGTTGGTTCTGGGAGACAAACAATTTAAATCAGTATGCAGATTCTGGTGATATACTTACTATGACAAAAAGAATCAATGGTGGAACAATAGGGCTTGAGGACAGAATCAAGCATTACGAACACGCATTACACGTTTTAGGAGTATGATCACATGGGAGATGAAGTAAAGGGCAGTGAAGAGTCCGATCACTGGATGCAAACTAAATGGCGTCCAGCAATGGGTTGGATGTACATGATTGTTTGTGTATGCGACTTCACATTATTTCCTGTACTGTGGAGTCTATTACAATCATTGAGTCACGGACAAGTAACTAGTCAGTGGCAACCATTGACACTTCAAGGCGCTGGTCTATTCCATCTTGCAATGGGTGCCGTTCTTGGTATTGCTGCATTCGGTCGTACTCAAGAAAAGATTGCTAATACCGCAAGTAATATTCCTACACCATCGTTTCAACAATCGCCACAAAACTATCAACCGATAAATACAGTATCGCAGGCGCCAGCACAATCTACCTTTAATGCTAGACCTGCACCCGTAGGATATGGCGGCAAAGCAGCACCACCTCCAGCCCAAGAAGAATTATTATAATCGAGTAACTTATGAAAAATCTATTTTGGATGCTATGCATCGTGCTAAGTGTATCATTTTTGTCTATGAATAATGCTCACGCAGCAGAGACTAAAACTAAAAAAGTTTGTAATGTCGTAAAGGACGCTAAGACTAAAAAGTCTAAAGAAGTGTGCAAAACGATTAAGATACATAAAAAGCTAGAACCTAGCAAGAAGAAATAATCATGGACAATACAGCAGTAGAGCTTAAGGTGGATGTTGAAGTGCTTAAACAGCAAGTCTTGACATTAACACAGTTATGCAATAAGATGGACACGATCATAGAAAAGCTAATCGACAATAACGATAGACTCACTACTCAGATATATCAAGATATGGACAAAAGAAAGCAAGAAACTGTTGGTGACATTAAAGAACTTCATTCTAGAATCACTACAGTAGATAGAAACGTTTCTGATAAGATAGAACTTACTGAACGTAGGATCATGGACGAGATTAAATCTCTCCGTGATGATATTGCTGAACATAATAAAAAAGAAAGTAAAGAAATGCAAAAGATTATGGAGTGGAAGTGGATGGCTGCTGGCGCTATTGTAGTGCTTGCATGGATAATGTCCAATATCAAAATAGAAATGGTGAGCAAGCTATTCGGCGGGTAATTATCTTTTTTCAGGATAGTTTTAGATAATTCGGGAACTTGACAAACGAGCGAATCTATAGTAAAATGTAGATTCGCTAATTTTTTTATGGGACTACAACATTATGAGCATGTGGATAGATCAGAAGTACATCGGTATTCTTTCCATCCGACTGGACAAATTTTCAGCTAAAGGCGACTACACATATAACTTCCGTTGCCCAGTCTGCGGCGACAGTCAAACAAATCGGAACAAAGCACGTGGCTATATCTTTCCAATGAAAGAGGGTCTATTCTATAAATGCCACAACTGTGCAGTAAGTTTGTCATTAGGTACATTGATCAACAAGATTGATCCAGCACTTTATAAAGAATATTGCCTAGAGCGATATAAGACTGGAGAGACAGGTCGCAAAGCGCACAAAGCCCACAGTTTCGTATTCAAGCCAGTTAAGTTTGGTAGTAGCATGACTGACGATTTTAAAGGTGTGCTGACACCGCTATCAAAACTGCCTGATGATCATGAAGCTATTCTCTATGCACAATCTAGAAAAATCCCTGTAGATAAGTACAAGACACTTTATTATATTGATGATGTACAGAAGCTAAAGTTGTTTTCACCTAACTATGAAGATAGAATCGTCACTCATGAACCAAGAATAGTTCTTCCGTTCTATGATAGTAATGATGTATTGGTTGCACTTTCATGTAGAGCAATTCGTGGTGAGAAGTTGAGGTATCTTGTAGTCAGAGTAAAAGACGAATTGCCAATTCTATTCAACATGAATAAAGTGAACAAAGAAGAAACTATATATGTTACTGAAGGTCCAATTGATAGTCTGTTTGTTCAGAATGCAGTAGCAGTTGGTAGTTCCAATCTTAGGTATGCGCTAGATCACTTTTCAAAAGAGAAGCTAGTATTGATCTATGACAATGAACCCAGAAATAAAGAAATCGTGAAACTGCTAGGCGCAGCTATCAATGATGGCGCAGCAGTTGTAATTTGGCCAAAAACTTATGAAGAAAAAGATATAAATGATATGATACTAGCTGGAAAAACGCAGGATGAAATCCTCAATACACTAAATAATTTCACCTTTAAAGGCCCTAAAGCATTGCTTGAATATAACAATTGGAGAATGGTATGAACGTTAGAATGGTAAGCTATTCCCAACCTCCTATAGACTTTGATGAAACTGATTCGACACTACAAGACCTCGTTGCATTCTGCGCAAGAGTATCTAATCCATCCAATCAGTCCAATTCCGAAACTTCGGAACGACTTATCAAATACCTTATTAGAAACAAGCACTGGAGTCCACTTGAAATGGTCTCCGTCTGTCTTGAAGTTGAAACCACAAGAGACATTGCTAGACAGTTCCTTAGACATAGAAGTTTTTCCTTTCAAGAATTCAGCCAACGCTACGCTGATCCAACAAAAGATTTGGACTTTGTATTGCGAGAAGCCAGATTACAAGATACGAAAAATAGACAAAACAGTATAGAGACTGATGATGCTAATCTTCAACGCCGTTGGGAAGAGCAACAAGAATTTGTTATCGCCTCTGCAAAAAGTGCATACGATTGGGCTATCGTAAATGGTATTGCAAAAGAACAAGCTAGAGCAGTACTACCAGAAGGCAACACCGTAAGCCGTCTGTATATAAATGGAACACTCCGTTCATGGATTCATTACATTGATTTGAGAATTGAGATCGGAACTCAAAAAGAGCATAGACAGATAGCCGAAGCATGTGCTGAAGTTATCGCAAAGGTATTTCCCATTATTAAAACAATAAAAGATTAAAGAGGTATTGAATGACTACAGCAATTGTGCATGGCATTACGGTAGACTATAGTAGAGACAAACTATTCGATGAATTAGGAATTAAAAGACTTAAAGAAAGTTACATGAAAGATGATGAAGTATCTCCTCAAGAAAGATTCGCCTTCGTTTCAAAGGCGTTCGGATCAAATCCAGAACATTCTCAAAGGCTTTACGATTATGCTTCAAAGCATTGGCTTAGTTATTCTACTCCCATTCTTTCTTATGGTCGTAGCAGCCGCGGACTACCTATCTCATGTTTTTTGCCTTATCTCCATGATAGTGCAAAAGGTCTTGTCGATTGTCTCGCGGAAGTAAACTGGCTATCAATGCTTGGAGGTGGTGTTGGTATTGGTGTCGGCATTCGGTCTTCTGATGATAAGTCTGTAGGCGTAATGCCTCACCTGCGCACGTATGATGCATCCTCGCTTGCGTACAGACAAGGCAGCACACGTAGAGGTTCTTACGCAGCGTATTTGGATATCAACCATCCTGATATCATTTCATTTTTAGAAATGCGTAAGCCTACAGGTGATCCTAATCTACGCACAATGAACTTACATCACGGCATCAACATCACAGATGACTTCATGCAGATTATTGAACGTTGCATGTTAGACAAAAATGCTGATGACAGTTGGGAACTAAAAGACCCACAAAGCAAAGTCGTTCGTGAAGTTGTATCTGCAAAGGAATTGTGGCAAAGAATTCTAGACACACGTATGCAAACAGGAGAGCCATATCTCCACTTCATTGATGCATCAAACAGAGCACTGCCAGACTTTCAAAAGAAGATGGGTCTATCTGTTAAGCAGTCTAATCTATGTTCCGAAATCATTCTAGCTACTGATGAATTCCGAACAGCAGTCTGTTGCCTATCATCTGGCAATCTAGAATATTTTGATGAGTGGAAAGATGACAAATTATTCTTGCATGATGTTGCAGAGATGCTAGACAATGTGTTACAATACTTTATCGACAATGCGCCAGAACAAGTCTCAAGAGCAATTTACTCTGCAAGAAGAGAACGTTCTATTGGCTTTGGTGCATTAGGATTTCATGCATACTTACAGAAGAATAATCTTGCATGGGAAAGCGCATTAGCAAAATCTGCTAATTTTAGAATGTTCAAATATATTAGGACTAAACTTGATGAAGCTAATTTATCTTTGGGAAAAAGTAGAGGAGAAGCTCCTGATGCAGTGGGCACAGGGCAGCGTTTTACTCACGTTATGGCTATTGCTCCTAACGCATCAAGCAGTATTATCATGGGCAATACATCACCTTCTGTAGAGCCGTACCGCGCTAATGCATATCGCCAAGATACGCTATCAGGTTCTTCATTACACAAGAACAAGTGGCTCGATAGAGTTATCAGAAAACACTTTAGTCTAGAAGAAGGAATGGATTCAGGAAAATATTCAGAAACTTGGTCAAGCATCATTGCCAACGATGGATCAGTCCAGCATCTAGATTGGATGGACGATTGGAACAAAGATGTATTCAAGACTTCTATGGAGATTGATCAACGTTGGGTCATTGAACTTGCAGCAGATAGACAGCAATATATAGATCAAGCGCAATCATTAAATCTATTCTTTAGACCAGATGTGAACGTGAAGTATCTCCATGCAGTACACTTTCAGGCATGGAAGCAAGGTCTTAAAACTCTATACTACTGCCGTTCTGAAAAGATTGGTAAAGCAGATAAAGTTTCTAAGAGAATCGAACGAGAGATTATTAAGGAATTAAACATGACTGCACTAATCGATGGAGACACATGCCTTGCATGTGAAGGTTAATGGCACACATCATAGCAAACTTACCTCCAGTAAAATGTTTTGTTCGTAAAGAATTTCTTTACGATTTTGAACGTGGTCATGGTGAATTAGAATCGTGTTGGTGGGTCAGCATTAAATCTTTGCGTGGACAAGCTTTTCGCATTGAGTCGTATTTGAATGACTACGGCGCACTATATGATAAGCTTCCTATCAGTGCATACTGCTGGAAGCCAATCGAAGGTGAGCCTCTACCACTCGACTACTTGCAGCTATGGGATTGCTTAAGCTATGACATTACAGTGTTGAAGAAAGCACAACTTCAATCGATGAAATGTAAATTCAAATTAAAGAGTGGTGGTTGGATGTATGGCGAATATATGTTCACAGTAGATTCAGCACATCCAGATTTTAATACAATCGACACTGGATTCTCAGAAGACCCAGAAGACCACAAATCATACAATTTTATTAAATGCGATAATGGTCAATTTGCGTGTCAACCAAATAATAGATTGCTTATACTTGAACCATCAAGCAATCCTGGTGAGTTGAAACGACCAGACTTTAAAGTAGCAACAAAAAGATGGTCTGTTGAAACTGATGCTAAGTGGGCTTTGGGTGATACGGATACCGTTATGTACGAAAAAACAGAAAAATGAAAAAACTATTAACAATCTTAGCGTTGTCTCTATTGGCAACATTGTCATTTGCAGAAAAGCAAAAACCAGGCGTCACATATGATGCTATTATTACCAGAGTAATTGATGGCGACACAGTAGCGTTTCGTGCAGACTTTTTGCCTGAGCCTCTAAAGAAGGAACTCAGCATTCGTGTATTTGGTGTAGACACACCCGAAAAAGGATTTCGTGCTGCTTGCCCTAGTGAAGATGTAAAGGGTCAAGCTGCTTCGGCATTCACTAAAGCGCAAATCAATGCAGCTAAACATCGCCAAGTCATTCTAATGGATTGGGATAAGTATGGCGGTAGAGTATTGGGTGACGTTATTCTTGACGGTAAGAGTCTCCGTACAATGCTCATTCAAAATGGTCACGCAAGAGAATACTACGGTGAAGCAAAACAATCTTGGTGCAATTGATAAATGCAACTAATCATAAATTTATTTTTATTATTTCTATTCCTACTACTTGATGATAGTAAAGAAGAGAAAGAAGAACTGTCCATAAAAGAAATTCTAATCGAAAAGCATAGTGAAGGATTCTATGCATGGATGAAAGAGACTAATACATTTGTAGGACAAGGCAAAACACCAGAGGAACTTTTCGCGTTGATTCGTGAGAAGTTTCCAAAACTAGACATTAAACTAACAGCGAGTGAACAACAATAATGAACGCAAAGAAGCACACACAAACGCTGATGGATGAGAGATCATACTTCAAGCCATTTCAATATCCATGGGCATATGACGCATGGATAAAACATGAACAGAGTCATTGGCTTCATACTGAAGTTCCTATGCTTGATGACGTAAAAGATTGGAAAAACAAACTAAATGCAAATGAAAAAAAATTCCTCACACATATTTTTCGCTTTTTTACGCAAGGAGATATTGACGTTGCTGGTGGTTACGTCAACAATTACTTGCCTTATTTTCCTCAGCCTGAAGTTCGCATGATGTTGCTAGGATTCGCAGCGCGTGAAGCTTTGCACGTTGCTGCATATAGTCACTTGATTGAAACTCTAGGACTTCCCGAAACTACGTACAATGAATTCTTAGAGTATCAAGAGATGCGTGATAAGCACGAGTACCTTCTTGACATTTCAAATGAGACTAAAGACGCAACTTCTATTGCTACAGACGTTGCAGTGTTCTCAGCATTCACTGAAGGTATGCAATTGTTTAGTTCGTTTATCATGCTGCTAAACTTTGCAAGACATGGTAAGATGAAAGGTATGGGTCAAATCATCACTTGGTCTATCGTTGACGAAACTCAGCACACTGAAGGAATGATTAAATTGTTCCGTACATACATTGAAGAGAATCGTGAAATGTGGAATGATGATCTAAAGAGTCGTATCTACACTATCGCAGAGAAGATGGTTCAGCTAGAAGACAAGTTTATTGATCTCGCATTTGAATTAGGACCAATGCAGAATCTTACGAAAGAAGATGTTAAAGAATACATCCGTTACATTACAGACAGACGCCTGATCAGTCTTGGCATGAAAGGCATCTTTAAGCGTAAGAAGAATCCTCTACCGTGGGTAGAAGAAATGATTAATGCGCCTACGCATACAAATTTCTTTGAGAATAGAGTAACAGATTATTCTAAGGGTGCTCTATCTGGTAAGTGGGATGACGTTTGGGGTAAAGCATAAAATTCTAGGAGCATATATAGTTCTGACAGTGTTATTACTAAGGAGCTATAAATGTCAAACTATCAAATTTTGTGTGATTCGTGTGGAGCAGAATACCAAATAGAAATCGTTGTAACGGGAACAGAATCGACACCAATATTTTGTGCTTGCTGCGGAGAAGAATTAGAAGATATTGTATCAGTTGATGCGTTAGATCATACAGGCGGATCGGATGAGTGGGATAAACTTATTGAAGATGTGTATGATGAAGATGATGAATGGAAAGAACGAGAATGAAAATAGCTGGCATCGATTATTCGATGACCTCACCAGCAATTTGCATTTTTGATACTGAAAGTTCTGAATTCACTTTTGAGAATTGTAGACTAAATTTCCTGACACAGTTGAAAAAGTATGATGTGAAAGTTAAGAACATCATAGGAGAATATTTTGAGTATGAAGATGATATGCAGAGGTATGATGTAATCTCTTCTAAGTTCATTGACATTGTTCTATTGAATGATGTTGAAAGAGTTTTCATTGAAGACTACTCTATGGGTTCTAGAGGTAGAGTATTCAACATTGCAGAAAACACTGGCATATTGAAGTACAGATTATGGCAGTTTCAGATACCTGTATTGGGGATTGCTCCTACAGTTATCAAAAAGTTTGCTACTGGTAAAGGCAATTCAGATAAGCAAAAGATGCAAGATGCGTTTGAGCTTGAATGTGATTTAAAGTTGAAGCATGAGTTCAACATGACAGAGAAACAATGGAACCCATCTTCTGATATAATTGATTCTTATTATATTTGTAAGTATGGATATACAAACATGGAGAAATTATGAGCAAACGAAATTCGAATGAAGAGTCTTTATTAGACATTATTGATACGTCAGAGTCATTTATTACTAAACCTCTAGGCAATCTATACACAGTATATTTGTCTGGAATGATTGAAGAACCTAAGTGCTATACAAAAGTATTTGAGATGATTAGGAATGCAGAAGATCATGACATTATCAAATTGCATATCAATTCTGAAGGTGGTCATCTATTCACCGCTATCCAATTTATTAGAGCTATGACAGAATCTAGAGCTACTATCGTTGCATCCGCAGAAGGTATGTGTATGTCAGCAGCTACTATGATTTTTCTATCAGCAGATAATTTTGAGATATCAGAGCATTGCATGTTCATGTTCCACAATTACTCAGGTGGCACATTTGGCAAAGGTGGTGAAATGTATGACCAGCTTATCAAAGAGCGCAAGTGGTCGGAAAAGATCATCAATAAAATCTACAATGGCTTCTTGACAGATGAAGAAATTAAGTCTATAATGAACAATAGAGACATTTGGATGGAAGGTGATGAAGTAAAAGTCCGTCTAGAAAAACTTCTGAATAAAGAAAATGGTATTCCTGAGCCAATCAAAAAGCCTAGAGCAAAAGCAGCAGCTAAAAAAGTAGCAAGCTAACAAGCGAGAAACCAATGCAAGACAATGTAAAAAGTGAAAGTGTATTCTTAGTATCTTCCGCAATCCATGCAAAACATGGTATATACGATGCAAAAACTAGACTTGATCAAACGATCAAAACGTGTAAGTCTATTAGGAATAAATGTGATGCAGAAATTATTCTATTAGACGGTGGGCATGAACACATAACAGAGCAGGAGCAAGAAATCCTATCAAAGTATATCGATAAGTTTTATAGCTTTGTTGATGAAGACAACATCAAACAGATTCAACAAGTCCCTAATCACGACATTGTAAAAAACATGATTGAGATTATTATGTTTGGATCGTTCTTTGATATGATTAATGCAGAAGGTTGGCAAAACAACTATAAGCGCATATTTAAAATGAGTGGTCGCTATACATTGAATGATAGCTTTGATTATGATAAGCATATGAAAGCTACAGATAAGATTGTCATTCGAGGACCTTTCACAAGTCAATTTGCTCCTAACATAACTGGAGATGTAACCCTTCAGTACATGAGTCGTTTGTGGAGCTTTGATACTACACTACTTTCATACGTTAAAAGTGCGTATTTTGATATGCTTAAACATATGGTAGAGCGATTGAATGCTGGTGGGTACATTGACATTGAGCATTTATTATATGACCATCTTGATGCTAAGTTGATTGAGAACATTGGAACACTTGGTGTTCAAGGCAATATTGCTCCTAACGGAATGGGAGTTTCAGATTGAAATATCTTCCAAAAATATTTGATCCCACAATTGAATGGATAAAAAATGATTACAGGTCTTACCCTCTCCGCTTTATTGTTGAGTTATTTGCTTGGGCTATCAGTATATTCTGTTCTATCACAATGGCTCTCACCGTACCGCACCCTCCACTCATGGCATTATACCCTGTATGGATTTTGGGTTGCGTCTTGTATGCTTGGGCTGCTTACAGCCGTAAATCTTTTGGTATGCTGTCTAATTACGCCTTACTTGTAACGATAGATTCCGTTGGACTGATTCGAATGTTGACTGCTTGACATTCCGCGTTTGTTATGATATACTTACGTATCGATTAAATTTTTTGGAGAACTACATGATGATGGACAAACAAAACTGGACTATTGCTCTAGAAGAAGATAAGGAAACTGGTGACTTGATCCTACCACTTCCAGAAGAACTTTTGGAATCTCAAGGATGGAAAACTGGTGATACACTTGAATGGATTGATAATGGAAATGGAAGCTGGACTATGAAAAAGAAAGAAGCATTGCAGTGGGTATTGGTAGAGACTATCTCTCAATTCCGTCAACGTTACATGGTACAAGTGCCTGTAGGCACTGATCAATATGGAAACAACAAAGCTGACTGGGCACTTGATACAGTTACTCTAGAGGAAGCAAAAGAGTTTTCTCAAAAGCATTTGGGCGAAACAATTATTTCGCACCGCGTAATGTCTGAGGAAGAAGCTTTAAATTTATGTGATGAAGATAACGGATACACACAAGTTTGGAATACAGAACATAAAATCAATACGTTCTTTACCAAAGTAGATGAACACATTTCTGGTGATGACTATGCTGGTCAAATCTGAATCTGAGATTATTAATTTTTTAAAAGAGCTTCTGAATCCTGAGGGATTCGGACACTCTGTTACTTCAGAAGTTCGCAAAGAAGCTAAACGCATTTTAGAGATAATTGATAATGAGCAAAATTCAACAGTTCGGTCGGCCATATGAAACGTTTGATCCTACAAACAAACGTCATCGTACAATTTTTCATGAAGCGATAAAATATCGTACATGGGGCAGATCGGCAATTTGTTTTTTTCCTGAAGATGACGCTAACGGCTCTAACAGTCTTATGGACCAATTAACAAAAGCTGTCAGCAAATACTACATGGAAAAAGAATTTGGGTCACTTGTCGATGATGATCCTTTTGACGGAACATCAAAAGAAATTCGTACTCGCCCTAATCCTCACGTATATCGAAAGTCTAAATATGCATAATAACGATTTTGAAGTTCATCCAAGAGGCACAGGTGAAGAATTGCGCCTATCACGCGAATTATCTAATGAGATTCAAAAGTCTTTAGATTGGCTTGGAGAAACACTGCCTATCAATGTTAGGCAAGCGTACAATCGTCTTTATGGTCATCATATTAAACAACAACAGTCGAAAGAATACTCATGAAAGTTTATCTAAGCGGTTACCGCAATCACTGGCTAAGTCCTTACACTATCCTTGGGGTGGTTTTTTTCTGGCGTGAGATTGATTATAACGAGCCAATCATTGAACGTCTGAGTAGCATACTAACTCCATTGTGCAATGCGTGGAAGAAGTTTCTTGATTTTGTGCATCCTAAGATTGAGTATGTAAAGATTGATCGCTACGATACATGGAGCATGGATCATACTCTAGCGCACATCATTCTGCCTATGCTTAAGCAACTTAAGAAAGACAAGCATGGATCGCCATCTGTAGATGATGAAGACGTACCAGAAGAACTCCGTTCAACTGCTGCGCCTGCAAAAGAGAATGAATGGGACACAGACGAAAACTGGTCCAAGCGTTGGGATTGGGTTATGGATGAAATGATCTTTGCGTTTGAATGTAAACTAGACGATTCATGGGAAGATACATTTCGTGAAGGCGAGATTGACTGGAAGACAGTACCATCTGCATGGGATGAGAACGGTAAGCCTACAATGTATAGCATGGAAGATGGACCTAATCACACATACAAGTGTGACTACGACGGAATGAAAGTAGTGCAAGAAAGAATTCAAAATGGATTCCGTCTGTTCGGAAAGTACTATCAAGGACTGTGGGATTGATTCGTGCTAAATAAAACTTTATAATCTAGGAGATAACATCATGTTCGAAAAACTAAAACAACTATTTTCACGTAAGTCTGTGACTGAGCAACCTTTGCCAGTTGAAACTGTAGCCGACGTTGCAATTAAAAATGTAATTGAGACTACTACAGAAGTCGTGCCCGAAAAGGTAAAGCCTGCACCAACTACAAAGCGTGAAACGCCTAAAGAATGGCCAAGCAAAGAAGGCGCTAATTTGTCTAATACTGTGACAAAGGCACCTGCTAAGAAGAAAGCACCAGCAGTAAAGGCAGCACCAGCGGCAGGCAATAAGCCTGTGATTAGAAAAGTCAGTAAGTAATTAAGGCTTCAAGTCTATTCTGAATGCAAGTCCAGTAATACCGCTTCTGGACTTGCCTCGAACGTCAAACTTAACTTTGCTCTTAATGCTTTCAACATAAGCTTTATCAATGATGTAGAATCCTTTCGGACTGATAATACTGTCTGCAACTGCACCGCGGTATTGTTTTAGTGATAGCTCTCCCGTCATTGCTTCATAAAGTAATGCAGTAGCGTACTCTTTATCTGAATCGATGTATTTAAGTAGAGACTCCATTAGGAACTCTTTGTTCTCTTTCATCCAAAATTCATAGCTCTTGTCTTTAATGATTTTACCACCCTTGATAAACTCATTGATAACTTTCTCAGAGGATTCGGTAAGAATTCTTTTTTTATTGGACTCTGATAAAAGTCGTGTGGGCATTCTTTTCAATTCTGTAATTATTGATAATAGAACTTTACTCTTTGTTGCACCAGGTACTGCCTTAGCTGCGGCTTCAAATAGTTCTGCTGTAGAAGTTCCTTGTCCTGACGCAAGCTGCACACCACCTGCCATCTTGACAGATACTGAATACACTTTTGTTCCTATTTTTAATACTAAGTCTGTCTTAGGTTCTGGCTTTGCTGATATTGCAATGCCAAAAGGATTCGTAGCATCATCTGAATGCCATGCTTCTACTTTTTTAGTTCCTGCAAATTTGTAAATATGATCAACACATTTCTTTGCTTGCTCCGTAATGTTGCTAGAAAATACTCGACTAAATTTTTTGATCTTATTGTTCTTGACCTGAATCATCTCTGCAATTGCCCATTCTAAGTCTACGCCTTCTGATGCTGCCATAATTATCTCCTTATTTTTTCATTAACTCATCCACAAATTCTAACAGAAGTTTGTGGTGTTCTTTTTCGTGCCAATACTTATTTATGTAATTCCACGGCTTTTCATACCACAACTTTAAACTTTCTGGATGACACCCCATGATGCCGATTCTATTTTGTATAATAGCCATTGCGTCACCATTAGCATAAGTCGCAACAGTTTTGAATTTGCTAGAGTCGCCTATCAAAGCACATCCATCATAGAAATACATGTTGAGTGGTTTGTCATTCCACATCACCTCAGTGACTGTTCCATAACTGCGTTTGACTGTAGCGTCAGGTTGCTTGATGTATTGTACTGCATCTACACTATCAAGAATATCAAAGTAGTAGCTGCCTGCCCAATAAGCGCCCATGCATATGCCAAGATATCTTCCACCGTTTGCAACATAATCCGCTACGGCATTCTGTGCTTTGCGTCTAAAGAATTTATCATAACTACTAGCATCACCAATACCGCCAGGAAATGCAATCATATCAAATTTGCTTAGAGTTTCTGGATTACATTCGTCTTGCGAGAACGTGGTGATATCATAGTCGTTTGATAGGCATTCTTTCATGCCATCAATACAGTCCTTAGAGCATTCTGGATGATGATAAAAAATTGCAATTGATGGTTTAATCAGATTTGACATTCTTAGATCCATACATTAATGACTTAGCTTCATCACCCACGCCAAGAACACATGCCATCTTACCATCAAATTGAATTATTGTCCATGTGCCAGTTTTAGAATTCATTAAAACGCCATATGTTGTCTTTGTTTGAGAATCGGCACCACTCCACACCGGCGCCTCGCCGTATTCAACCAGTGCGTTCATCAATGTTGATGTATTATCACATATGATTTTTTTATTACCTTCTTTTGGTTCTGATCGTGCAACAGATGCTAATAAACTTAGCGTCAGAAAGATATAAATTATAATTATTTTCATTTGATTCACCTTTATTTTATTGCTTCTAAAGCCTCTTCTCTTTGCCTACGTTCAGCTTCTTTTGCACGTTGATATCTTATTTGATTGTTCTTTTCTACCTTTTCTTGGTATATTCGTTGTTCTTCCATTACACCATAAATACTAACACCGCCCATAATCACTGCGAATAACAACACTGAACCTCCCATAAAAAGTAGACTATTCATAAAATAATCTGCCATCTTTTGCTTATGCTTATATTTAGCTTCCTCTGCTGCTTTTTCTTCTGCATGGCGTTCCTTCATTAATCTAGTACGCTCCCTTATCATATCGTCCCAGATTTGGGGTTTACCTAACTCCCAGTAAATCATATCCTTAAGTGCTCTTTCATCCTCACGTAGTTTATTACTATACATAGCAAACTCAAGTGCTTGCTTTGAAAGTTGAGAATCAGTTTTTCCAATTTGAGCTATTTTAGCTTTCGTGCTTGCAGCGTGGACAGCATCGGCTCCTTCGAAAAACTTACTAAAGTCCTTTACAAGACCATTTATATCTTTTCCAAGTGCGATAGCAGCCTTGATGCCCTTTACAGCACCTTGAGCCATTGCAAAGGCTGTGAATGGATCAATCATTTTTTAGGAGGTATATTATCTGGCCAATACGGGACGTGTGTCCATCGACAGACTTTGCCGCCTTTTACGTATTCATTTGCGCCGTAAGTTTCTTTCTTCTCACATACTTCTTTTAAGATTGTCCAGTGACGGTAATTTTGGGGAGGTAATACATAATCATATGGCGCACTAGATGCTGATAGTGCTATTGCAGTGCAGCACACTATTATTAGTTTGGTGTTCATATGTAGGTTCTGAATCAAAAAGACTTGATTTTCACCTATATTTATGATATACTAGCTTTTCATTGCTAAATATGTTGCAGAAAAACAACATCGCCCACAAATACCTATTGACAGGCAGTAGGAAACCAGTTAAACTGTATAAATCAGATCGAGAGGAACTCTATGAAACAGACAATTTTAGCACTATCCCTAGCTACAGCCGCATTGACTAGCATGGCACAAAGTAGCACGGAGTACATTCCTGTATTGAGTGCTACACCCATAATCAATCAACAAGCTTATACAGTTCGGCGTCCAGTGTGTAATACGATAACTGAGCCTGTATATCAGACACAGCCCATCTATCAACAATATCAGAATCCTGATCAATCGGCGCCAGTCGTTGGAATGATCCTGGGTGCAGCTATTGGTGCTATGATTCCCGGCGGCTCTCAAGCATTGAATGCAGTCGTTGGTGGCACTACAGGATTTATGTTGGGTGAAGGCAGTCGCAACACTAACGTATATGTAGGTCAACAAACTGGTATCGTAGGGTACCGAAATATTCAGAACTGCCACAATATAACAGAAACACTTTACAAGGACGTAATTGTGGGTTATAATGTAACCTACGTGCATAATGAAATAACCAAGACTGTTACAATGCCGCGTAATCCTGGTGCATCCATTCGTATCGTAACCTCTACTACAATCCAATACTAAACTATGAAACGAATTTCTCCTATTGACAATATGCTCGGATCCGAACCTGTGTGGGTTGCTGACACTGAGCATGACAATAAGATTTCTACTGTCAAAGCATTGAACTGGTACAATTACAATTGTTCCAAAAAAGATGCAAAAGAATTCATTCTTGACTACCTCAAAAAAGTGAATCGTTCTAAGGATGAAGTCGCAATAATCAAAGGCTTGCCCGACACAAAGGTGTCCCTGCAAGTCGGATGGCTTGCGCGGATGATGTGCATGGGATTCGTTCCTAGCGATAACACTAAGAAGTTTTTCTGTGAAGGATACAAAAAGCTTTTGGTCGCTGAACAAAAAGAAGTTTCTGCTACTGCTGCACCAGTCGTTGCTGCTGCTCCTGTAGTAAACATTCAGGATCGTATCCGCGAGAAGGCAAGCGAAGTCTCTGGAGAGATTGAAGGTCTGATTGACGATTTTGTTATCAGCCGCTGCAAGACACCGATTGACGTTGAATCCTATGTTAAGAACCTCAAGTTGAGTTCCGTTGTTCTTAAGAAGGTGTGCGACAATTTTGTCGACCACAGCAAAGAAATTACCGAAGCTATTGCTGGTAAGGACAAACAACTGGTTGAAGGCTATTCTCAATTCAGCAAAGTTGAACTCCGTCGGTTGCGTGAATTCATGGACTCAATTGTGACTGCAACAAACAATGTCGCAGTAGTGAGTAAGACTGTACGCAAAAAGCGCGTATCAAAAGAAAAGCCTGCTGCTATCCTAGTCGCAAAGGTTCAGTACCAAAAAGAATGTGCTGAGTTAAAGCTTAAGAGTATAACACCAGACAAGATGATTGGTGCGACACAAGTATGGACATACAACACTAAGACAAAGCTCCTTGGTATGTACAGTGCAGAAAACGCAAAAGGCTTTAGCATGAAGGGCACTACACTCCAGAATTTTGATAGTGCAACATCTATCGGAAAACGTCTCCGTAAGCCCGAAGTTGTTCTCAAGGAAGTCCTAGAGGCTGGCAAAGTTAAGCTGAAAAAGATTCTGCCAGACCTAAAAACTAAGGAATGTGTATTGACAGGACGTATGAATTCTGATACAATTATCCTTAAAGTAACATAAACTATACCTATATGATTCTGCTCGACCTAAACCAAGTCATGATTTCAAACCTCATGATGCAGCCCGATATCGCTAAAGGCGTTGACGAAAACATGGTACGTCACATGGTGCTGAATAGCATTCGTGGCTACAATGTGAAATTCAAAGAAAAGTATGGTGAGATTATCATCTGTACCGATTCTACAAAGTACTGGCGCAAAGATATCTTTCCTTACTACAAAGCTGCACGGAAGAAGTCCCGAGAAGATTCTCCGTTCGATTGGAATCTAATCTTCCAGACGTTGAATAAAATTCGTGAAGAGTTGAAAGAGTATTCTCCGTACCGTGTACTGCATGTTGACAAGACGGAAGCGGATGACATTATTGGTACACTTTGCCACAAGTATGGTGTACAACTAAACAACAGTGCAACAGAAAAGATTCTGATCCTGTCTAGCGATAAAGACTTTATGCAATTGCAGAAGTACACTAACGTAGAACAATATAGTCCTATGGCTAAGAAGTTTCTCAAGGCTGATGACGCAGAAGAATTCCTGAAACTGCACATTATCAAAGGCGATACTGGTGACGGCATTCCTAACTTCCTATCAGAAGATGATGCTATTGTTGCAGGTGTGCGCCAAAAAGCTGTAACTGAGAAAAAGCTAAATATATGGCTAAAAGAAGAACCACAAGTTTTTTGCGATAGCGATATGCTGCGGAGATACAAGCGTAATGAGGCTCTAATTGACCTCAGCAAAGTTCCTGCTGAATATCAAGAAAGCATACTGAATACATACAATGGTACCCCTAAAAAAGGTCGTGAGAAACTTTTAACATACTTTATCAAGAATCGCATGAAGCTATTGATAGAACACCTACAGGAATTTTAAAATGGCAATGGACATTACTAAGTCAACACTACCCGAACTGCTACAGCACATTTCGGAACTACCAGCATCAAAGAAAGTTGATGCACTAAGAGAAATTGGCAATCTTAAACCAGCACTTCAGGAAGCATTGATGCTAACGTATCACAATGCAATTCAATTTGATTTGCCTCCAGGTATACCTCCGTACCGACCATTAGATATGCCTGAGAATTGGGGATACAATCGTCTACCAAAAGAGTTACGTAAGTTTAAATATTTCGTAAAAGGATTTAACGTTACTCCTCTAAAGCGCGAAACAATTTTCATCGAAATGCTTGAATCGGTTTCTCCAGAGGAAGCAAAGCTTGTTCTTATGATCAAGGATAAAAAGCTAACATACAAAGGCATCACTAAGAAGGTTGTCATGGAAGCAATGCCACAGATTTTTTACGGAGAAGTCGCTGAGTAATATATGTCTAAGACTAATAAAGATAAGAAGAGTTTTCAAGGTTTCCGTGAGTTTTATGCGGATGATGATCGACCTAAAAAGAAGCCGAATGCAATTAGAGAATCCTCAAAAGATAAGTTGAGGTTCAAAGAGAGAATTAAGAATATCGATATCAATAAACTTCATGATGAAGATTTTGATGAAGATGATTACTGCAACGTTTAACAACACACACACTGAGGATTTATTATGAAAAACAACATTATCGCAATGGTTTTGATTTTGGTAGCAATTATTGCTATTGTTTTTGGACCGCTTGCATTGATCTGGGCGCTGAATACACTATTCGGATTAACAATTGAATACGGATTCTTTCAATGGCTAGCTGCACTCATTTTGGCTGGCGCAGTAAAGGCTAACGTAAACGTAAACAAGTCTTAAAAAACTGACCCGATAAGAGCAAAATGCTTACTTTTTAAGCATTTTTGCTCTTTTTTGTTTCTATAGGGTCAAAGTTGCATAAAAACAACACTGCTGAAAATAGTTGTTGACACTGGTTCGGATCCTGCTATACTAGAGCCTTAGACAGACAAAAGGACTCTATATGGCTTACATGAACCAAGAACGCAAAGCGAAAATCAAAGCAAACCTCGACAAGGCTCTTAAGGGCACTGGTGTGAAGTACTCCTTGAAGTGCTCCAACTTGTCTATCACATGCACTATCAAGTCGGCTCCTGTTGACTTCATTGCAAACTCCAACGAAACTTGCGGCGCTGACTTCTACCAAGTTTCACGCGGTTTTCAGCCAGAGAAGTCTGGTTATTCTCAAGTGAATCCCTACCACTTCAAAGACCATTATTCTGGCAAAGCTCTGGAATTGATGACTAAGATTGTGAAGTCTATGTACTCAGCCGACTACTACGACAATTCGGACGCTATGACCGACTATTTTGACACCGCATATTATGTGAACGTAAATGTTGGTCGTTGGGACAAACCTTTCGTGGTAGCCTAATCATATGGCTAACATGCAATTCCTGCGGAAGCTTGCGTATGATGAACTTTATGATACGCTATTTTTCGCTACTGGTGAAATTCCAGTCCGTACAAAAACTGATGAATTCTGGACTGTGACTGCGGGTCCGTTCAGTCTCAAGATTGTAAACAATCGGAATATCACCGTGAATGGCGAACGGTGCAAGTCTGCTCCAGAAGCCAAATTCGTTATCCAAGACCTCTTGGTAGTGTGACATTTTTACAACACTTTTGAAAAAAGCTTGCACAAAGCACCAAAAGTGTGGTATAATAGAACTTGTTTCTAAGACTAATAAAGGAATTTGATATGGATATTATAGATATTGAACTGACACTAGAAGAATACGTTGAGGCACAAGTCCTCGCGTACCTTGATGAACTGCGTGAGCAAGAGGTTGTATTTACTATGCTGACGGTTTCTGGTTGGGACTGTGCTTGACAAAGCCGTGTTCCCGTTGTATAATGAACCTGTAAGTTAAATTTTTGATTAAGGAAAACATCATGAGTAAATTGTCCCACCAAGCTAAAGTCTATAACGCACTAGCATCCGCTGGTCTTGGCGTTCCTGTAACCGTTGAGAGTCTGTTGGCTATCGAAGGTATTCTGCCCTACAAGTTGTCGGCTTATGTTCTATATGCTAAGATCGATTACGGCGCTGGTATTGCTCCGATTCGTGACGGTCGTAAAGTAACTGCGTACCAAATGTTTGACCTGGGTCGAGGCTTGCCTGCTGCTGGCGCTGTTAAAGCTAAAGCTGCCAATGTTCCTAATCCCAACAAGCCTCAGGCTAAAAAAGTGTCGATACCCAAGGCACCTAAAGTTGTAGCTGTTAAAGCTCCTAAGGCAGTCAAGGCACCTAAGCGTGAGATTACTGCCGAAATGATGGCTGATGACCGAATCGTTGATGTTCTGGATGATTTGATGGGCGATATTCAATATGCAGAAGATCGTGCCTTTGCCAGCTCTTATGTTGCATCTATGTAAAGAATGAAATGTCTCCTGAACTTGAAGCTGTAGTTACTCAATTGATCCTAGAAGCATGGAACTATTGTCTGTTTGATGAGGAAGTTGTTGACTACGTGTGTGCCCGCTGTGATGCTACTCCTTCGGAAGTAGAAGAAATTTCCGATGCACTATACAATGATATGCGTGATTGATTAAAAAAGGATTGCTATGATAGATGAATTAGAAGTTGATAAGGTACGAAAGATTGGTGACTGGACCGAGTCCGAAAAGGCTGAGTTTGTGTCATGGATTTATGGTGTGCTTAAGTCTACAGAAAAGGTAACTGTAACCTTTGAGAAGAAGGACGGGACTGTCCGGGAGATGAACTGTACCCTAAAAGATGTTCCAGCCTACGTTCCCAAGACGGATATCGTAAGGAAAAAGAGCGAATCCACGATTTCAGTATATGATATTGACAACCAAGACTGGCGGTCCTTCAGGATCGATTCGGTCCGGCAAGTAGGATTCACCCTCTGAAAAACTGGCCAGACCACTCAAAACCGCCGCTCCAGGCGGTTTTTTACGTCTATACGTACTCTCCTATTCCCCACCAGCCTAAAGTCGCCGGTGCCCTCTCCTGGCGCGTTGTTTTTATGCAACAAAACCAAAAATAGTTAAAATAGTTGTTGACAATGGCACTGGACCTGTTATTATAGAGTCTTAGAGATTGAAAAGGAACTGAAATGACTATCTTACTTGTGATTTTTGCTGTTTTTGTGACTGTTGGTGCCTTGGCTAGTTCGTCTGTTAAGACGCTAGGCTGAGTTGTAAAAAAACAACACTATGAAAATAGTTGTTGACAAACCCACCAGACCTGTTATTATAGAGTCTTAGAGATTGAAAAGGAACTGATATGTTTGAAGTAGTTGACGGAATGAATGAATATCTTGAATGCATCAAGGCTGACTATTACAGTTGGATCGGACCAAATGCTAACGATATTCAACGTGATATGGCAGCCGACTTTTGTGCTGGCTTGACAGTTGAAGTTGGTTCCCGTTATGCCAAAGTTGTCTCTGGTCGCAACGGTGGTCAGCGTACAGTCCACTCCTTTGTTTGCTTGCGTGATATGGGCAAATTTACTAAGGGTGACATTCTGAAGGCTGCTGGTTGGGCTGCACCGGCACGAAATTTTGCCCGTGGTAACACAATGGCTCGAACCTTCCAAAACGTCCGTTGGACTGGTGCTATGTAAGCTGTTGCAAAAAAACAACAACTGTGAAAATAGTTGTTGACAAACCTACCACTCCTGTTATTATAGAGTCTTAGAGATTGAAAAGGAACTGAAATGCGTACCAAAACCTACATGCCCGGCTTCAAAAATTCCCAAAAGATGCGGATCATTCTGCGTAAGAATGACGTTTCGATTGGTATGTATTTGACAGTTAAGGATATCGTTTTCAACTTTGCAACTACCTCCGCTGCCGAGGCTGCATATGAGGCTCTGTATTACTTGGCTCAGATGCGTAGGCTGGAGAAAAGTGCTGGTGGTTTAGTTCCTACTGGCTTCGGTCGGAAGTGTGGGCAGTTTGACGTTCAATTAGATTTGGTTTAAGGAGTTTAGAATGAATAGTTATGCAATGTATACGGATGCTGGCAATGCTGCTGTTGGTGCTATCGTCACCTTGGCTATCTCTCAAAATCTGTCATGGTCCGTTACTAACGGATTGCTAGAGGCTTTGAGTCAGGACGAGCGATTCTCCGAAGCTACTGACACCGCAGTCCGCGAGACTGTTTATTCCGCTTGTGATTTTAGTTGAAAGAAAAAAATGGCTAATTTAGTTTATTGGTATGCTCAGTGTTTGGATGATGCCGATGCATACTCCATTGTTGCTAAAACAAAAAAGGAAGTCAAGGCGCAATTGGCTGACCGTAATGATTCTCGCTACGGTCCTATAGAACGTAAGGTTCTGCAATACCGTGATGCGTTTGACTTGTTTGACTGGGCTACTAGTGAAGGTGGTGGACGTGGTTGTGGTATGACTACTAATGATGTTGTTTAATATTTTTTTTTGGAGCATGTAATGAAATTTGAAACAACAATGGATCCTAAATTCCAATTTTGGATTTTTGCTGAGTATAAACCGGGCAAGCGAGTTACTAATGATATGATAACTTTTGATACTAACCGACCGGATGTTCATGTAAACAAGTATGGCGTGATATTATTCCGATATCGGGATACAGCACAGAGATTGTTGGAAAAAGATTTCCCCAATACTCGACATTAAATGGTTTTGGGTATATAATAGAGTCTTAATTAATTGGAGTTTGTATGGGTACTCGGTCTTTTATCGGTGTGATGCATGGTGATGTGTGCAAGGTTGTCTATTGCCATTGGGATGGATATCTCGAATACAATGGAAAAATTCTGTTTGAAAATTATGACAGTCCAAAAGCGAACCATTTAGTTTCTCTTGGCAACTTGTCTATCTTGGGTCCGAACATCGGCGAAAAGCACGAATTCGAATGTTCTTATGCTTATGGTACTCCTGAGTATACCGCATGGCGTGAGAAAAAGTCCACTATGTGTACGTTCTATGGACGTGACCGTGGTGAAGCGGATACGGAATTTAAAACGTATACATCATTTTCTGCATTGGTTGATGCATTTGAAGGATCGTGGTGCGAGTACTGCTACATCATGAAGGACGGCGTCTGGTACATGTTTAATTCTGGAAATACTAGTCTCCGCCCACTGGCTGACGAACTGGCGAAATTGGACGCTGTTGCATAAAAACAACAGAACCAAAAATAGTTGTTGACATTGATTCCAGGTGTGGTATAATAGAGCCTTAGACAGACAAAAGGAACATCAAAATGCAAACAGTTAACGAGCAGTCTCTTTGGGAAATCCAAGCTTACGGTGCCAAAAAGTCTGAAATTCTTGAATCGGTTACAGAATCGATTACATTCAAGCTTTCAGGTGTCGGCATGGTGATTGCTTCTTATTTGTCCGATGCACAGGAAATGATTGAACATGGTTCGTCCAATGATGCACGACAATACATCAACATTGCAAAAATGCTGATGATGGAATTCAACCTCGGTTTTAAGGATCGTTAATATCATGATGCTAGTTATCACTACCCAAGTCTATGAGAATTATGGCGCCCATGATTGGGACGGTGAGGGCGAGTGTCCTCAGTACTGGAAAGCTAAAGGTGGTTCTGAGTACAAGGTACTTGACATACCTCTAAATATCGACTATAATAACCTTGTGAAGTTTGCATTGTCTGGTATTGAACAGGACAATGAACACTACCGCGAGACTATGATTAGCTGGAGCATACAGTCTGATGACTACCTTTCATGGTTCGAAATTTCGCAGTTGGAGTATGATGGCACTATTGCGTATCCAGAACCGTCAATGACATATGAACAAGTAATGGAAAAACAGAAGGAATTAGCATGAGTAAAATGGCAAGTCTCCACATGGAAATGATGGAGTTAATTGAACAGGGATATGGTCCAGCTGCAATTGCTGCAATGACTAATGCTCCTCTTAATGTAGTGCAAGACTTTTTTGATACAGCTATGCGAGATAGCTGGAATGGACAAGACTATGATGAAAGTGAAATTGGAATTACCTAAGCGAAATTTTGTTGCTAAGGATTTGCGTACTCCAAAATACCGAATGCGAGTAGTGATGGATAAACGCAAAAGAAAAGAGAAATATCCATCTAAGGAATTTGTATGAATACACTAGAAGAATTAAAAGCAAAAGCTGCTGCTATTCTGGAGTCCTGTGAGGGCTGGAAAAAGTGTCAGGATGGCTCCTACGAGATGGCACTCCATTATGCAGGATTTAATGAAGTGATGAAGCAAATACGGGAATACAAGGAATGTTGGAATGAACGAACAAATTGAAAAACTTTTAGACCAGTGTCAAATTGAAACATATGGTGTAAATGGTGAATTGTTAGAGTTTGGATTTGATGCTGAAAAGTTTGCCGAGTTGATTGTGCGGGAATGTAAAGAGAACTTTGCCAAAGTTTGGTATGAACAAGGTTTGGATATTCGTGGTGCAGAACTTGGTAAGTTTCTGACACGGTTTGAGGAACATTTTGGAGTTGAAGAATGAACGAACGAATTCAAAAACTTGCTGAACAGGCTACAACAACAGTATCAGCCGTGCCCAACGAGTCAATGGCCTGGACTTATTTCGATACTGAAAAGTTCGCCGAGTTGATTGTGAAAGAATGTGCTGATGTTGCTTGGATGAATACTCCAGAAACTGAAGAACTAGAATATAGTCATCTAATTAGTAACAAAATTAAACAACATTTTGGAGTTGAAGAATGAAAGTATATACAGTTATTGTTATTGATCCCGCAGGTGATATTCACGAGTTATTTGTATTCACAGATGAGACTGCATCAATTAATTGTGACCGCGACATGAGGTTATCTGAATTTTACAAAGATTGGAACATTATCTGGGGATTTTCAGAAGTAGATTCATATTTAGGTTAGGAGTTGTACCATGAACGAACGAATTAAACAACTTTGGTCGCAGGCTGGAGGTCGCTATGATAGCGGCAATCAACATACTTGGCCAGAGTATACAATTGATGATCCTAAAAAGTTCGCCGAGTTGATTGTGCGAGAATGTATGCAAGTTTGTAAAAAGACTGAACAATACGAAGTCGGCAATCAAGATCCGGTTGAAGTTGGGTGTATACGAGCAGGTGCTGTATTCTGTCGTGAAGAGATTAAAGAACATTTTGGAGTTAAAGAATGAGCAGAGGATTAGAAATTGATTATGAGACTGCGGATCGAATTACAGTCTTGACTTTAAAAGAACATGTAGAATATCTGAAAGAGGAATTGCGTCAGCACGTTGAACAAGAAACGTGGATGCATTCAGAAGATGTAGTTGATACTCCTATACGTATTTCTCAACTAGAAGCCGTCATCAAGTATTTTGGTGGTTCGGTATAAAAATATTTTTAAAAATGTATAGTAATTTACATTCCGAATGCATATATACTATACATGGTTATACATTATGAAAAGAGTTGAATGTGAATGAAATTGAAAATGAAATTTTGCTGATTGCACAAGAAGAATGCGCAGAAGTAACGCAAGCAATTAGTAAAGTTTTTAGATTCGGCATTGATGGTAAACACTTAGGTGTAACCAACAGAAGCCGATTAGAAGAAGAGTGTGGAGATTTGCTATGCATGATTTCCCTAATGATCGATAAAGGTATCATTAGCGAGACTGCAACATATCAAGCATCCATGGATAAAAAAGATAAGTTAATTAAATGGTCTGGTATTTTTAAGGAAGAAAAAGTTGAAACAACCTAAGAGTTTATCGTTAGTCAGTATAGCAAGACATATGCCAAAATCATGGCAGGGATGCACACGCTATAATATGGCAACGGCAACATTGGGCGCGGACTTTAATAACTCCCTTATTGCTGAACCTAGTCAGAGGCTTTTTGAAAGCGCAGTCGAATAACACAACACCCGACTACCCTACCAAAAAGCCTCAAGACAAAAAATCTTGAGGCTTTTTTTATTGTGACTTAAAAACAACACTTCTTAAAAAAAGTGTTGACAACCAAGAAGATGCATGTTATCATACGTGTATCGATTGAGAAATCAATCACTTGCTCCTTAACAATTTGTATCCATATTTTTATTCCCGAGTAGTGTAGTGGTAACACACCAGACTTTGACTCTGTTATTGTAAGTTCGATTCTTACCTCGGGTGCCAGTGGTGATATAGCACAGTGGAAGTGCAACTCCTTCATACGGAGTAGGTCGTTGGTTCGAATCCAACTATCACCACCATATAAAAACACATTCCTATTTTTAGTGTGTTTCTATATGGTTGACATGCAATCATTACCGTGTTACAATAACACATCAACAAAAAAAGGAAGCGACATGAAACGTTCAGGTAAACGATAGTGTCAACTTTTGATCCCATGTATGGTCTTAAGTTGGCACGTAAAAGAAAATTCAATACGTAACAACCACTCTAAACTTTGGCGGTGAAGTCCTGCCTCTTAAGCAGCGAGAATTGAGTTCGAATCTCAAAGAGTGGACCATACATGGGATCGTGGTGAAATGGTTATCACAGCAGACTTTTAATCTGCCAGTTTCGGGTTCGAGTCCCGGCGGTCCTACCATATAAAAACACATTAAGCACCTCGTACGGTGTTAGGGAAGTTCATGCATGGCGACTCGGCGCAGGCTATAATGTGTTTCTATATGGTGACGTTAGTTTAGTGGCAAAACCGCGGGTTGTGATTCCGCTATCATGGGTTCGATTCCCATACGACACCCCAAAGATTTTTATGCCTCGTTAGCTCAGTGGTAGAGCAGTGCTTTTACACGGCGAAGGTCGGCAGTTCGAAACTGTCACGAGGTACCAATAATGCCAGGATAGCTCAGTTGGTAGAGCACTTGTTTGAAGCACAAGGTGTGGGCGGTTCGATCCCGTCTCCTGGTACCAGAAATGATATGTGCCTTTAGTAAAATGGATATTACACAACGCTACGAACGTTGGAGTGGGAGTTCGATTCTCTCAGGGCGCACCAAGAGATATATGGAAGATGATGCAGCGGGGTTGGTCCTGCGACTGGCCTTGAAAACCAGGTTCTCAGAAATGGGATGGGGTTCGACTCCTCCGTCTTCCGCCAGTTGACAATGAAGCTTGATTGTGATACAATAGCTTCATTGTAGAGTTTTAGGATAGGTACAGCAACCCACTAATACCGAATCGTTTAGTCACTGTGGTAAAAAACTGGAGTACGGAGTCTTGACCGAGTACGTTGAAGGTTTGACACTGAAACATACTAAGCAAGGAGAGTTTCGATTTTCTCTCTGTAAACAAAAAGTAGACAACTATCCTGTTATATTTGAAAGTTTTAGGATCGGTACAGCAACATTAATCTTTACTAAAAGATGGTTCGAGCTAGTTTAAGGCAATAACACCCTTATTTCTTGAACCCACGTGAGTTTCGAATTCTCACTCGAAAGAAAAAGTAGAAACCGATCCTGTTGTATTTTAGGTTAAGTTCCGCAAAACAAAATATGCAAACATAAACCGAAAGTCTGGTTCGATTCCAGCTAGGGCACGTAGTGTCTTAGTAGTGTAATGGCAGCACATTGGTACGCAAAAAGTTTAACCTGTTGATTTGAAAGGAAATATTATGTCAACATTTGTAGAAGCCGTAGTAAACCAAGAAGCCCGTACTGCCAATGGCATGAAGGCACGTAAGTCCACTGCTAATGCGGTTGTAGATTTATTCTACAATGCAGGTGCAAGCCGTGGTAAGAATATTGTTCCTGCATTCGCAGCAGCATTTGCGCAAGACCGTGATCTAGCATTGCGCGTAGCCGCCTGGTTGCGTGATGTGCGTAGCGGTGCAGGTGAACGTCAATTGTTCCGTGATATCTTAGGGTATCTGGAAAACAATGATCGTGTAGCAGCAAAGGCACTTGTTGCAAAGGTTCCTGAATTGGGACGTTGGGATGACTTGTTCATCTTCAATTCTAAGGAAATGAAGGAAGCAGCATACACATTGCTTGGTGACGCATTGCGTGAAAAGAATGGCCTTGCAGCTAAGTGGACACCTCGTCAAGGCAAGCTTGCAGCAGAAATTCGTACATTCTTCGGAATGTCGCCAAAGTTCTACCGCAAGTCTCTAGTTGAAATGACTAACGTTGTTGAAACTAACATGTGTGCAAAGGACTGGGACGGGATTAACTTCTCGCATGTTCCATCTGTAGCAGCATCGCGGTACAAGAAGGCATTCAACCGTAACACTCCAGCTTATGCAGCATACGTTGCAGAGTTGATGAAGGATCCAAAAGATCGTACAGTTGAAGTGAAGGTTAATGCTGGTGCAGTGTACCCATATGATGTACTGAAAGGTCGCATCTCTGGTTATGGTGTGTCGTTTGACAAGACAGAATTGGATCTGATCCAAAAGCAATGGGAAGCACTACCTAACTTTGTTGGGGATGCAAACATTCTGCCTTTGGTTGACGTTTCTGGTTCTATGACTTGTCCAGCAGGTGGATCAGGCTCAAAGTCTAAGCTGACTTGCCTGGAAGTTGCAGTCTCTCTGGGATTGTATCTTGCAGACAAGAACAAGGGTAAGTTCAAGGATACGTTCTTGACTTTTTCTAACAAGCCAGAGTTGATGACTTTGAAGGGCAACATCAATGAGAAGATCAGCCAAATGGTTTCTTCTGATTGGGGAATGACTACTGACTTGAATCGTGCGTTTGACAAAATCCTTAGTGTAGCAATTAAGGGCAATGTGCCAAACAGTGAAATGCCAGAAATGTTGCTGATCCTTTCGGACATGCAATTCAATTCTTGTGTTGCACATGACGATTCGGCTATCGAAATGATGGCACGTAAGTACGAAGCAGCAGGATACGCCTTACCAAAGGTTGTGTTCTGGAACTTGAATGCTGCATACGGCAATGCGCCTGTGAAGTTTGACAAGTCTGGCACTGCATTGGTTTCGGGGTTCTCTCCAGCCATTGTTAAGCCTCTGCTATCTGGCGACATGGAAGACTTTTCACCAGAGGCTGTGATGTTGAAGACAATCATGGATGACCGTTATACTGTGATTTAAAAATCTAAGTATAACTCCGAGGATTCGAAAGAGTCCTCATTTTGAAGTGTGCTGATAGTGCATTTCAAAATGAAAAATAAGGAAGACTCCCATAATGGTATTGGAGCGGCTTGCTAAGCCGTCGGTCGTTAAATCGGCTTCGGGGTTCGAGTCCCCGGTCTTCCGCCATACACAATGTACGCTATAATGTACATTAACAGTGGTTTTTGTTCATAATGGGCGTTTTTATGCCTCTTATGACAGTGTTGTATTTTTGCAACAGACACAAAAAAAGTGTTGACAAATCTTCTGATCCTGTTATACTAGATTCTGTTGAGTTGATAGTGATTCAACAAAAGTTCTTTAAAAAGTTAAGTGTGATTTTTGCTCAGTTCGACTATCGGTCAGGTCGCTAGACTTTCAATCTGGAAAGACGGGTTCGACTCCCGTACTGAGCACCATATTAAAGCATATTTCAGGTTGGGCTAGATTCGCGGTTTAGCTATTTGGGTATCATGGACTAGGTAATTACTAGCACCGGTACTAAGATACGAAATGTGTTTTAATATGGTAGTTTGCCCTGGTGACGGAATTGGTATACGTACTGGTCTTAGAAACCAGGTTTTGCGAGTTCGAGTCTCGCCTAGGGCACCAAAAGTATTTTATGCGTCTGTAATTCAATTGGACAGAAATTCAGTCTTCGAAACTGAAAGTTGGGAGTTCGAATCTCTCTAGACGCACCAAATTAAAACATACTGCTTGCCTGACTGCAAAAGTCGTGGTAAACTACAAGAGAAAGAGGTTCGAATCCTCGGGACTGGTAGTGTGTTTTAATTTGGGCTGATGGTATAATTGGGAACACAGTGGCCTTGCAAGTCACAGTTGGGGGTTCGATTCCCCCTCGGTCCACCAAATCTCGTTACTACTTTCGTTAAAGTAGCGTTTGATTAGCGATAGAGATCCGGTGGCAGAAAACCGTTAGCGAGGTCAAACTCAGGCTCTGATAGGCAGAATCTCAACTGCACACAGACACACAGAATAAATGGAGATGGACAGAGTAACTGCTCAATTAAGGGCTGGCGTAGAACCCAGTAGCTTATCCTATTTAAGGCTCGTTCATATAATGGTCATTATCGCGGATTGTCTATCCGTAGATGGGAGTTCGATTCTCCCACGAGTCGCCAGTTTTAATCCTCCGTTAGCTCAATGGTAGAGCAATCGGCTGATAACCGATAGACAGAAGTTCAATTCTTCTACAGAGGACCAAAAAGTATTTCGGAGTGAATGGAACAATGGTGTTCTAGCCGGCTGTAACCCGGTGGCCTTCGGGCAGGTAGGTTCGATCCCTACTCACTCCACCAGATTTTAGAATGCGTTCAGCAAAAAAATACATTGAACTTTTAATTCAAACCGTAAAAAAGCATTCTGTTGTTTACATATATAATACGTTGTGTACGTGTGCGCCGAACGGCTAGGTAGCGGATTGCAAATCCGTATAATGCAGGTTCGAATCCTGTCACGTACTCCACACAAAAGATTTATTCCGTAGAACCCGAGCATGGTGCATGGGCTTGACTGTTAATCAATGTTTAGCTGGGATCGTTACCCAGATACGGAGCCAAAAGTTATATTGCGGGTAGTGCCCAGTCAACAGTCCAGTCTCATAAGCTCGGATCATCGGAGGTGCGAATCCTTCACCCGCAACCAGTTTTAGGATCAGTTCAGCAAACTTAAAAATTTCTCTTGTTCGGAAAAAAAGTTGATCCTGTTGTTTTTCGCCCTATTAGTATAATGGTATTACACCTGTTTTGTAATCAGGTTACGGCAGTTCGATTCTGTCATGGGGCACCAAGTCATTTTTGCGGGGTTCATTTAATGGTAGGATTTCAGCCTTCCAAGCTGATAGTGCGAGTTCGATTCTCGCACCCCGCTCCAATATTTTCTCGGTGTGGTGAAATGGTATCACTCTTGGTTTGGGACCAAGGAGCGCAAGTTCGATTCTTGCCACCGAGACCACAAGTTTTAGGATAGTTACAGCAAAAAACAAAGCTAACTATTGGTTGTCTAGCGACAAAAGCTATCCTGTTGTTTAATGAGGCTATATGAAAAAATGTCCAAAGTGTAATAGTACACATGAAAAAAATGGAAATTTTTGTTCCAGAAAGTGTGGTAATTCTAGGACATGGTCTGAAGAAGATAAGAAAAAAAAATCAGATTCTGCTAAAAAATACTACGATGAAAATGTCCACCCAGGATTAGGAAAACCTGGATGGAAACATAGTGATGAACAGAAATTACTCAAAAAGAAATTGTCTCTTGAAATGTGGGATAAAATTGGTAGAAAATCGTCTGAGCATTATAGACTTGCAAATATTCACACAGTAAACAAATACAGAGCAAGAAGGTATGATGCTATAACCGAATCTACAGACTTAAATCTAATTAAAGAGATTTATAAGTACTGTCCTAAAGGTTATGAAGTTGACCATATAATAGCTCTTGCATGTGAAGGCGAACATCATCAAGATAATTTACAATACCTTCCAGCAATAGAAAATAGAAAGAAAAACAAAACACAAAATTATAACAAGGATCTTGCCGTTCGTTGGCAAGATGTATTAAAAATAAGTACAAGGAGTTCACTATGAGTAATGACGAAAAAGGTTCTAAGGCAAGACCGTTCAGCGTGTCTCAGCATGAATATGATACAAGATGGGATGCAATTTTCGCAAGAGAATTGCAAGAAAAAGCACTTGATGAATTAGTTCGTGAAAGCGAACGATTAGGACTTTATGATATTCCTATTGTAGAAAAAGATTTTATAAATGCTAATACAATTTTAGAAATGCCCGGAACAATCGGTAGCGCAAAAGTTATTCTAAAAGGTTAATATGAGAATTGTGATTGTAACGGGCGGCTTTGATCCACTTCATAGTGGACATGTTGCTTACATTAAAGCAGCTAGAGAACTAGGCGACAAATTGATTGTCGGTATAAACTCTGATGAATGGCTATCGCGCAAAAAGGGGCGTCCCTTTATGTCGTGGCAAGAACGTGCAACTATCGTTTCAGCTATCGCAGAGGTTGACAGAGTTATCTGTTTTAATGATGGTGACAATACTGCAATTGATGCAATTCGAAAAGCTAAAAAGATTTTTCCTAATCATGATATCATCTTTGCAAATGGCGGTGACAGGACAAAAGAAAATATACCCGAAATGGTATTTGATGATGTAGAGTTTGTGTTCAGCGTTGGCGGTGATAACAAAGCGAATTCTTCTAGTTGGATTTTAGAAGAATGGAAAACACCTAAGACAGAACGGACATGGGGTTACTATCGTGTACTGCATGAAGTCGGTTCACAGGTTAAACTAAAAGAGTTGACGGTAATGCCTAAAACATGTTTGAGTATGCAGAGACATGATCAACGTGCAGAGTTCTGGTTTGTAGCTGAAGGAGAAGCCACGGTGTACACCTTGAATGAAGCTTCAACTGATCAAGAAGTTAAATGTCAATTAATTGCACATGAGCATACATTTATCAAAACAAACGAATGGCATCAATTATGTAATGAAACTACAGAGCCTTTAAAGCTCATTGAAATTCAATACGGCAAAGCTTGTATTGAAGAAGACATAGAACGGTTATAATATATCTCGCTAGTGTAACGGCAGCATACGGGTCTCCAAAACCCTTGGTGGGAGTTCGAATCTCTCGCGGGATGCCAAATTTTGCGTGGTTAGTTAAATGGTAGAACCAAACGTTGCCAACGTTTAGACAGGAGTTCGATTCTCCTACCCCGCACCAAAAACTCACACTTGACAGAGTATCACTATGATGATACAATAGTCTATCAAATATTCTGGCGTTAGTACAATGGATAGTACAGTAGGCTTCTACCCTTCTAATGGGAGTTCGATTCTCTCACGCCGGACCAAAAATATGCGAGTGTGGTGGAACGGTATACACAACAGACTTAAAATCTGTCGCCTTAACGGGCTTGCGGGTTCGAATCCCGCCTCTCGCACCAAGTTTAGTGCCTTGGTAGCTTAATGGTAAAGCAGGCGACTCATAATCGCTTGAGTGGGAGTTCAATTCTCTCCCAAGGCACCATTTAAAAAGGAAAGTAAAATGCGTAAATTAGATTTGAATGAAGTTAGAGAATACATCGAATCGCAGTCACCTGATACAAAAATTTATATCGGATGTGATTCCGAAAGATTGAATGTTGCGGGACAATGGTACGCAGATTACATTTTAGCAATTGTAGTACACATTAACGGAAGACATGGATGCAAATTGTTTGGAGAAATCCAACGTGAACGTGACTATGACCAGAAAGTCAGTCGCCCTAGATACAGGCTAATGACAGAAGTTTATAAAATTTCTGAATTGTACCTAAAACTAGCCGATGTGCTTGAAGGTAGACATGTTGAAGTCCATCTGGACATTAACCCTAATGAAATGCATGGATCATCATGTGTTATCAACGAGGCAATAGGCTATATCAAAGGAACATGTAATGTAGTTCCTATGGTAAAGCCAAAGGCGTTTGCAGCATCATATGCAGCAGACAGATATAAGAGTTTACACGTAGCTTAAAGGATTTATTATGAAACATTGGAACACATTGACGGAACTAGAAAGCTCCCTTATTCGGTTGGGAGAATTCAAAAATTTGTTTGAGTTGCTAACGGCTGGAGTAGATAACGGATGTAGTCGGGAAGTGATTAATTCGGCTATCTATACCATGCACGGCATGATAGATAATATCAATGACGAAGCTATAGCTAATTTTCATACGCTATGGGAAGAAATTCGTCAGGATTCTTCTGATTCGGTGCCAGAGTTTGAGGGCGAGCCTGAACCTTTCCCCTACAGTAACGAAAAAGAGCCTTACAATCCTGACGAGGAAGAAGCATTTCAGCGCCTTGAGAATGCTCTCCGGACATGGAAAAATACTAGCCCAGGAGACTGATCCAAACGGTCCACCAGCGGGTTTCCGTACTACATAAGTACATTACCCTTAGCTGACGCGCCAAACCCGCTCCAAACCGCCTCCAAGGGCGGTTTTTTTGTTGTTTTTTTGCAACAAACCTCTAAATAATGCTTGACTGCCAGCTGGATTCATGTAAAATTAGTACTTATTAGAGAGGTTCCCCATGAATTACATTCTGATTACTCCTAATGGACGGGTCGTCCCGTTCTACTTGCTATCCGTAGCACAAACCTACCAGACGGCTTACGGTGGTACTCTAATAGACACTACTGTTGTATTTGCACAACAAACTGAAAATATTTCTTGACAGGGTTCCAAAACCTGTTATTATAGAGACTTAGATTGATTGAAAAGGTTTTGTTATGAAGTTGCTCTCCACTGGTAATCCTAAAGTGCTTAAAGGTATGGCTCAAGGCTATAACACTTACATTCTGCACCTCGCGCCTGCCAGTCTGAGCGGCTACAATACCTGCGCCAAAGCTACTACAGGCTGCAAGGCTGCTTGCCTGAATACTGCTGGTCGTGGCGGTATGTTCAAAAGAGGCGAGACTACTAACGTGATCCAAAAAGCACGGATTCGGAAGACTGTTATGTTTTTCGAGGACCGTGAAGTGTTCATGGCTTTGCTAGTCAAGGACATTGAATTAGCTATCAAGCAAAGCATCCGCATGGACCTGATTCCTGTAGTTCGCTTGAACGGCACTTCGGACATCCCATTTGAAAAGTATGAAGTCGTGCGCAACGGCATTACTTACCGTAACATTTTTGCTGCCTTTCCTGACCTGGAATTCTATGACTACACCAAGATTCTTGGTCGTAAAGTTGATCACATTGAAAACTATAGCCTGACATTCTCAGCCGCTGACGGCAACGATATGGATGTTCTCCGTGCTATGCAACAAGGCTACAATATCGCTACTGTTTTCGGCATCAAGAAAACTCTGCCGATGCCTGAGACTTACATGGGTCGTCCTGTGTTCAATGGTGACGAATCCGACCTGCGTTTTCTTGATCCGCATGGCGTGATTGTCGGCTTGTATGCTAAAGGCAAAGCTAAAAAAGACACTTCTGGTTTTGTGAAATACCCAACAATTATGTTGATGGCTGCTTGACAAGACTTCTGCAACACTGTATAATAACAGTGTTGGTTGTTGATAATGTATTAAGGAATTAATTATGAGAAAATTAGCTACTATTCGAAAGATTGATGCATTGAATCCTATTGAGGGTGCTGATGCTATTGAATGCGCAACCGTAGGTGGTTGGAAAGTTGTTGTTAAGAAAGGTGAATACAATGTAGGAGACCGTGTTGTCTACTGCGAGATTGACTCATGGATTCCTACTGAGTTAGCACCATTCCTATCAAAGGGAAAAGAACCTCGAGAATTCGAAGGCATCAAAGGTGAACGTCTTCGTACCATCAAGCTGCGCGGTCAGTTGTCACAAGGTTTGCTGTTGCCGTGGACTGTAGGAGGCGGCGTGCTGGACATGGCGCAGATGTTTGCAGGCGAAGGCGATGATGTATCGGAACTGCTTGGTATTGTGAAGTGGGAAATGCCCATGAATGCACAACTTGCGGGCATGGCACGTGGTAACTTTCCATCTGCAATTCCTAAGACTGACCAAGAACGTGCGCAAAATCTTGTTGGAGAAATTCTTGCTGCTGCACAAGCTGGTACTCAATTTGAGATTACCGAAAAGCTTGAAGGCTCTTCAATGACTTGCTACTTGATTGATGGAGAATTTGGTGTTTGCTCACGTAACCTCGACTTGAAGGAAACTGAAGGCAATGCATTCTGGCAAGTTGCGCGGCGTGATGACATTGAGGCAAAAATGCGTATCGGCCGAAATTTTGCTATTCAAGGCGAGTTGATTGGTCCTGGCATTCAAGGTAATATCTACAAACTACGTGAACCAGAGTTCCGTGTGTTTGATGTATACAATATTCAAGGTGGTTGCTATTTGGATCCAGCTGACCGGCGTGAGTTGATTGAGAGCATGGGACTGAAACATGTTCCTGTTATGTACGTTGACAAGGATCTTGGTGTTGGCTCTGTAGAAGAAATTCTGCAATGGGCTGAAGGTGCATCAAAGCTGAACGAAAAGCAAGAACGTGAAGGTATCGTATTTAAGGAAGTGAATGGCGGTATGTCATTCAAGGCTATTTCAAATAAGTATCTGCTAGGAGAAAAGTAAAATGGCAGCCCTCCAGCATTCCTTTATCCGAAAATTGGTCTGCGGATACGTATATTGCGCACATTGTGGACTGGTTAGACTGAATAATAGGGCTACAGAGCAAGCTATCCGAGCCGCTTGTCCACGATAAAACTTCAAGGTGTTGCGTAAAAACAACACTTTTTTTTGTTGTTTTTTTGCTACAAAACCAAAAATAGTTCTTGCAATTCTTGCCGGGTGTGGTATAATAGAGACTTAGACAGACAGAAACAGATCATGAAAGCAAAAATTTTAATTACTTCCCTTGAAAATATGCGATTATTTCAAGGGAAATTTCCCACCAAGCGTTGGGGTTTTTGCGAGATTGTGCGTAAGATAACTATTGAACCTTGCCCGCACGGACTCTATGAGCACTATGGATACACCATGATTGATGGAAAAAAAATCCGCGTTACCAGTAGCGATTCGATTTTATTTGAACTTAGTTTATAGACAGAAAGACAGTTATGACACCAAAAAATTTAGAAATATTGATCGACTATCTTGCCGATTTATCGTTGAATGCAGATACCTTTGAGATAGCCTTATCTGCTTTGAAACTTCAAACTTTACTGAAAGCCCATTATAATGTTTAACGTTATTGCCCAATTCGCCCTTGACTTGTTCCATGCGACTATCATAGCCGCTTTGATGTTTGGTCCTCTGTTCTATTACATGTTGTTTATGATATAATTATGATCCGAAAAAAGTTAATCACTGGGCATTACATTATCGACTTAACTGGTCCACAAGGTAATGCTTACGTTCTGTTAGGCTATGCACAAGACTTTGGTCGGCAACTAAAGCTTGACTATAAAAGCATCCAAGAAGAAATGACTTCTGGTGACTATGAAAATCTTGTCAATGTTTTTGACAAGTACTTTGGCAATTTTGTAATTCTTGAACGATAAAGGAAATCCTATGTTACTCGCTAAACCCAATGTCAGCAACAACCTAAACTCAAAGCAATTTGAATCGTTTGAGGAATGCGTAGCGTACCTCACTGAGTATACGCAACCTGATGTGACTATTCACATGGACGAATGGATCATGCTTGGTAAAATCCTCACTGTAAATCCAGACGGCACTACAACTACTCCAGAGTACTACCCTAAGCGCAAGCGGAATGGTGAAGTGACAATGGTTCGATTTGACATTGAAAGCTTTGTGTGATAAAATACAGTCATGATTTAATTCTTGCAGTGCGTGAAATGATGGAAAGACATTCGAACGTTTACGAAATTGCAGCAAGAATGAATCTAGATACAAGTGACGTACAATCAATTATAAAAATAATAAAGAACATTGCAACATGATATGACGGACGAACAAGATTTAGTTTACCGCTTACTAAAACGTGCAGAGATTCGTAGACAAATACCTGGACGTAAAAGCGTAGAAGAAGGCGCTCCTGATCGAATTGCAGATATCCTTGAAGAGGCTGCTAGAGAGATTGTGAGTTTACGACAAGAAATAATGCGTGAAGAGTTAAAAAAATATGAGAGTTGAAACAATTTACTTAGACATGGACGGTGTTCTATGCTCATTCGACGGACGGTATCGTGAGTTGTTTGGCATGGCACCCACGGACGCAAGAGCGAGAAAAGAATTTCGCCAACATTGGGTAGAGTTTATCACCAAAGCAAACTTTGCAACACTTGACTATCATCCTGGTGCAGAAAAGCTTCTTGCATACGTTGCATCTATTGCAGACAAGGTTCACGTTGAAATGCTAACCTCTAGTGGTGGTAAAGACTACTACTCAGAAGTTGCTCAACAAAAAATCCAATGGCTATGTGAGCATGGTATTCCATACAAGGCTAACGTTGTATCTGGTAGACGGTTTAAAGCCGAATACGCTACTCCTACGGCTGTTATGATTGATGACACTGAGGATGTGATTACATCTTTCCGCGCTGCTGGTGGAATTGCTATTCACCACACTGACGCTGATTTGACTATTGAAACACTTAAAGGACTAATGCAATGACTTATATTACCGTTGATGTTGATCTTTCGGATTTTGATACACAAGATTTGATCGATGAATTGGAAAGCCGTGGAGAACTTCCGGGGTTTAATGCAGATACTAATGAAATGCTCAATGAAATTTTTAACTTGCGCAGACTTGGTAAAGACTACGATTCCGTTCTTGATCAGTATCTCTATCAAAAGCTTGGTAGAGTTATTTAAGCCATGGCTCAACTTCCTCCACATGCATGGCATGATTCATGGGGTGGTGATAATCCGTATGCGGCGAATACGCAGGATCATGCTATCAGTGGAAGGATGTTTCTTGCAGTCGTTCACTCTTCCTACGATCCTAGGGTAAATGATAAAGATCAAGAAGATAGAGTAAAATATGAGTTGACAGAAAAGCTCCTTCGTGCTATAATAGAAGCTAAATGTGTAGAATTTACTAGGTCAGTAGACCCAGCTTCAGGCGCATATACATACAGAGCTAGGTGTTTTGTTACACCAGACGCACAAGTAAAAATCTTACGAACACACTTACCATCAGGAATAAAATGAAAATTGCACTTGCATCTGACGTTCACCTAGAATTCGGTGACCACAATATTACTAACGACACAGGCTGCGACACTCTGATTCTCAGCGGAGATATCTGCGTTGCAAAAGACTTGCGCAAAGCTGATCATTTTGGCATTCTTGAGAATGCTAAGTCGGAAAGATTCGTTGCGTTCTTTGAACGGTGCGCTAATGCATATACAAACGTGATATACATCATGGGAAATCATGAGCATTACCACGGAGACTTTAAGTTTAGCATTAGCCGTATTCGTGAAGGCTTGAGCCATATCAAGAACCTCCACATCCTCGACAAAGAATGTGTGACTATTGATGACGTTACATTTATCGGCGGTACTCTTTGGACAGATATGAACAAAGAAGACGAATCGACTCTTTATTCTATTAAAGGAATGATGAATGATTTTCGCATTGTTGAAAATAGCCACAATGTCGTAAACTTTTCTTCACCCGTATACGGCACTAATGAAGATGGATCGACAGACTACGAAAAAGTAGTGGGTAAAGAGTTTCATACTCGTCCTGCGCGATTTAATCCTGAAGATGCTGTTGTAGACCACAAGCTAATGCTAGAGTTTATCAAAGCTACGGTTGATGCTAACCCTACTCAAAAGTTTGTTGTAGTGGGTCACCACTCTCCGTCAAAGACTTCTACAAAGCCTCGCTATGAGAAAGAAGTTTTGATGAACGGTGGATACAGTTCCGATCTGACAGAGTTTATTACTAATCGTCCTCAGATCAAACTATGGACACACGGACATACGCACCACGCATTCGACTACATGGTAGGAAACACACGGATCGTATGTAATCCTCGAGGCTATGTTGGCTACGAAAGTGCAGACGAAACTGGATACGACCAAGACCTTGTTTTGGAAGTTTGAGGAAATGGAATATGATTACGAATTGCCAGATTATTTTATTGATTTCGTAAAGATTTCTAAAACGGAATCTTTACTCGACATTACTAGAAGTGCTGCACGTGGTATTCTTAAACGTCCATACACTACTATTGGTCAATTCTTAAAAGAACTTAATGACGAAGACCTCTACACTCTATGCGATATTATAGACGATGAAGAGAATCCTCGCATTTATCAGGACATTTTGCTCCTAACAATCATGCTTGCAGTATCAGAAGGTGTGCCTGCTAAATCTGCTAAAGAAAGCACTGAAAATCTAAAATACTTTTGTACTATGCTGCATTGTGTTTCGCTTGAACGTAAAGGATATGTCCGTGTGTACTATGATAACATGTCCTTTGGTGAAGACAGTGGAGAACGTGTAGTTGTTGAACGACTTATTGATTAAAACCATGAACATCTTTTATTTAAATCACGACACTAAACTGTGTGCGCAAGATCACATAGATAAACACGTTGTTAAAATGATTATTGAGTATGCACAACTCATGTCTACATCACACCGTGTTCTTGATGGTGACAAATTCATAGACAAGACTGCAAGCAATCGTAACATTCAACGTTGGCGTATGAAAAACGAAATCATTGAATACGGCTTGATGAAAGCATCACACGTTAATCATCCGTCAAACATATGGGTTCGTGCAAGCAAACAAAACTACATGTGGCTGTACCAGATGTGGACTCACCTATTGACTGAGTATACACATCGGTACGGCAAAAACCATGCGTGTGAGAAATATGCAAAGCACCTTTGTATGCCTCCAGAGAACATTGCTGACATTCCATTTACTGAGCCTACTCCTGCAATGCCTGATGCATATAAAGTGCCTGGCGATTCAATTTCTTCTTATCGGATGTACTATATACAAGACAAGGCGCGATTTGCGAATTGGAAGAAAAGAAGTGTCCCTCAGTGGTTCTCAACAGGAGTTATTAATAATGCCAACATACAACTTTCGTCACCGTGAAACTGGTGAAATCATAGAAAGATTATTTAAGATCATTGATAGGGAAGAATTTCTTACTGCCAATCCTCAATATGAATCCGTCTTGCTAGGCGCACCTTCAATGGGCGATCCCATTCGATTAGGACTTAGAAAGCCCGATCAGGGCTTTCGTGAAGTCTTGCAGAAAGCAAAAGCTGCACATCCTTTGGGTAATGTCAATACATTCTAAGTGTAAATTACAATAACAACAAAGGAATATTATGGCAAGAAAAGCAGCAGCGGCAAAAACAGTAAATGGTGAATCTGAAAACAATTCATCTTCTGGCAATTCACAACAACCAAAAGTTAGAACTATCAACAACACGCTTAAAATACGCCTTGACGATCTAAAAACTTTTCAGCCACTCACAGACAATCAAAAAACATTCTTTGACGCATATAAACGAGGTGACTATTTTGTAGCACTTCATGGAGTTGCTGGTACAGGTAAAACTTTTATTGCACTATATAAAGCTATTGAAGAGGTGCTAGATAAATCCAATCCATTTGATAAGATCATTATCGTTCGGTCTGCTGTACAGTCTAGAGAGATTGGACACTTACCAGGTGACGTTACAGAGAAGATGGAAATCTATCAGCAACCGTATCGCCAAATTTGTGAAACGTTGTTTGGACGTAAAGATGCATGGGATAGATTAGAAGAACAGGGACACATCGAATTCATTTCGACAAGTTTTATTCGTGGTATGTCATTTGATGATGCTATCATTATCGTTGATGAAATGCAGAATATGAACTTTGAAGAGATTGATACCGTAATGACGCGAGTAGGATATCGCTCTAAAATTATTTGGTGCGGTGACTATCGCCAGACAGACTTACGCAAGAGTAACGATAAGTCTGGTATTCTGAAATTCTTTGATGTTGCTATGCATATGAGGTCGTTCACTAAAGTAGAATTTGATGCAGACGATATCGTGAGAAGCTCATTAGTGAAAGACTATATAATTGCAAAACTACAGTATGAGGACAAAGTAGAAAATGGACATAACCAAAAGAACTGATGACGCTGATTTATTAAAATTTCATGATCTAATAAAAAATTATAAATGGAGAGAGATAGGTCAATCCGTTAAATTACATTATGGCACAGTTAATAAGAATAGAATGCTTTATGGAATGGGCAGTTCGTCCGTACGATATAAAGATGTTGTCCGTACTCTTACTGAGTTAAATTTTCCATTTGAAAAGTTTCCTCTTCTTGAATCTTATTATTACGAATCGCTTGATTTAGGTTTTGCATTAGAAAAGTCATCAAGCGGTGAATTAAACTACAGAGTTTATTTCGAAAAAAACTATAGTAATGTTGAGATGAATAAAACAATCGATAAAATGATTGAGTCGAATAATGATCATCTATATCCTATCATTAACGGCATTAAATGGAATATAGATTCGCCTGAAAAAGCAGTCGTGACGGAATATCAATGTATGGTAAACTACACCGCTGCTGCCCTCATTAGAAGAATGGTTGATAAGGGTGCATATTTGCCGCAATCTATCAGACAAAAATTTCTGCGTTCTCCTAATGGCGTTTACATCTATAGGAATTATAGACCACTAGAAGCTTATGAGAGTACAACTCGTAGGCATTCTTTTGACATTAGTTTCGAAAAGAATTCGTATTCTAATAAAGATTTTTGTAGCTCTGAAATAGATTCAGAGTTTAAAGTTAACTCTAAAGAGGCACTTGCAGAATTTGACGAATACCCTATAGCTCATGTTGCTACTGGTAAAGATAAAGATGATAGAAGTTTTATAACGGTATATTATTTAATCAATTAGACTACTATGTTATGAAAATATTTGAACACACAAAAATAGAATTCGAAGAGCTACCTACAGTAACAGAGAACGGCAAACGATTCTACAAAACTCCAGACGGACTCCTGTATCCGTCTGTGACTACTATTACTTCCCTAATCGGTAAAGACGCTATTCTCGCGTGGCGCAAGCGCGTAGGTGATGCTGAAGCTAACAAGATATCCACTCAAGCATCTAGTAGAGGCACAAGAATGCATTCCATTTGTGAAGATTATCTATCGAATAAACAATTGATTTCCTTGAGTGTCATGCCAGATGCGTTAGCTATGTTCAAGTCTATTCAACCAATTCTAGATGAATGTATTGATGACGTTCATGCTATTGAAGCACCGCTGTATTCACATCACCTCAAAGTTGCTGGTAGAGTTGACTGTGTTGCAAAGTATAACGGCAAACTTTCAATCATTGATTGGAAGACTTCCTCTAAGCAAAAGAATGAAGAATGGATTCAAAACTATTTTATCCAGTGTTCCGCTTATGCTGTAATGTTTGAAGAGCGTACAAAGATTCCTGTGCCGCAATTGGTTGTGATAATTGCAGTTGCAGAAGACAGCCCTCAAGTCTTCATCAAAAAACGAAACGACTATATAAAAGAATTCATTTCGTATAGAAATTTATATGATCAACAAAATGGTATAAGGGTATAAAATGTATAATGATGTAGTAAAATTTATTGAAGCGTGTGACCAAGAGAAGAGTTTTCAGAATCAATACCTCTACACAAATTTAATCAAAGAAGAATTTTTAGAATTTCTTGATGCGAAAACGGCAGATGATGAAGTAGAACAATTAGATGCGTGTATGGACCTGATCTGGGTTATTCTAGGTTACTGTTACATGAAGGGCTATGATGTAGCTGGAGCGTGGAATGAAGTTGCACGGAGCAATCTAGATAAGATCAATCCTGAAACAGGAAAAGTTATCAAGCGAGATGACGGAAAAGTCCTAAAGCCAGCTGGATGGACACCACCATCACTTGCAAATTTTGTAAAAGCGTGATATAATAAATGAAGAGTGTGCAAATACAAAAAAAAGATGGTGTTACCTATAGTCATGTTCCAGAAATCGGTGGAACTATTTTGGTTCCTTTGTTTTACAAACACCTAGCTGAGTTAATGGAAGCAGGGCATTGCACTTTTCAAACTTTTAATCGTGTCACGGATACTAGCCAAGGAATAATTGCAGAAATCGATAATAAAATAGTAGGTTTTGGTATATTCGATCATAAAAAAGGAGAAGAAGAACTGTTTGATGTTTTTATTTATGTTGATCCAGACTATAGACAAAGAGGTATATTTGTACAGTTGCAGAATGGTTTGTTAACATATGCAAAGAATAATAAAGTTGATTATATTAATTCATTTATATCAATTAAAAATGAAGTATCTATAAAAGCTCATAGAAAAATGGGATATGATTTATTTATTTCAGAATACTTGCCAGAATTTTATCAATATATACATTCAACGTACTAAAGAAACACAAATGAAGAGTATGCAAATACAAACGAAAGATGGTGTTACCTATAGTCATGTTCCAGAAATCGGTGGAACTATTTTGGTTCCTTTGTTTTATAAACACATAGCAGAATTGATGAAAGCAGGTCATTGTACTCATAAGACTTTCTACTTAGTCACAGATAGTACTCAAGCGATAATTGCAGAAGTTGATGATAAAATAGTGGGGTTTCTGATATTTAATCATGATAAAGAAATGAAAACGATGTATAATGCTCTTGGTCACATTAATATTGACTATAGACGAAGAGGTATATTTGAACTAATAAATAAAAGTTGGCATACACACGCAAAGATCAATAATACTGATTATGTTCAAGGATACATATCAGTTGAAAATGGAGTGTCTGTAAAAGCCCATAGAAAAATGGGCTATGATTTATTCATTTCAAAAGACTTTTCTGGATACTACGAATACATGCGTAAGATATAAATAAAACTATTGACACAGAAGAAGTTCTGTGTTATAATATTGGTTATAGTTGTATGAAGCAAAGAGAAACAGGTTCTGGACGGGGGTGCGAATCCCCCCACCTCCACCAAAAGTAAATATATGATTGATAAACCATTACCACCAGCAACAAAGTATTGGTGTGACTCATGCGGAACTTTAGAAAGTCCAGATAAACACAAAAATATTTTTTGTAAGTTGTTTAAATGGTTAGATAGTGTTTTCTTTTGATGGGGGTGCATAGTTTCGACAGGGCAAAGAGTAACAGAGTGGACAACTCACCAGAGTAGGTGTAAAAACTAAATCAAAGTAAACGCAAACGACTCACAGTTCGCATTAGCAGCCTAAACGCCGCTTAGGGTTTCGATAGCTTTCCTCGTAACAGAATAAGCTATCACTTTTATTAACATGGAGATATACATATGAAAAAAACTGCGTTGATTACAGGCATTACTGGTCAAGACGGAAGTTATCTAGCTGAATTTTTACTAGAAAAGAATTATGAAGTTCATGGCATTGTTCGCAGATCAAGCACTGGCGTAAACACTACCAACATTGATTCGATTAAAGATAAAGTGCATTTGCATTATGGTGATCTAAGTGATGCTGCTAATTTAGAAGCAATTGTTATGCGAGTAAAGCCAGATGAAATTTACAATCTAGCTGCACAAAGCCATGTTAGCGTTAGCTATGAATGTCCTACATACACAGGTGATGTAAATGCACTGGGCGTGTTGAAAATTTTAGAAGCTGCTAAAAAACTTTGCACAGAAAAACGAGTTAAATTTTATCAAGCATCGACAAGCGAACTCTACGGATCAGTTAGAGAAACTCCGCAAACAGAAAGTACTCCATTCTATCCTAGAAGTCCATATGCAGTTGCAAAATTGTATGCATACTGGATCACTGTAAACTATCGTGAGAGCTACAACATGTTTGCGTGTAATGGTATTCTATTCAACCATGAAAGTCCACGTAGAGGACCAGAATTTGTTACAAGAAAAATTGTTCAAGGAATGATTAGAACGCATCTTGGCATGCAAGACATATTGCAATTAGGCAATTTAAATGCATACAGAGACTGGGGTCATGCTAAAGATTATGTTCGTGCAATGTGGTCAATGCTTCAACAAGATACGCCAGATGACTATGTTCTTTCAAGTGAAGAGCAACATTCAGTAAAAGACTTCTGTAATGACGTTGCTAAATATCTTGGCTTTGAAATTGAGTGGCAAGGCACTGCTGAAGATGAAGTTGGCTTTAATAAGACAACAGGTAAAAAGATCATTGAAGTGAATAAGACTTTTTATAGACCTGCAGAAGTACATACACTTTTAGGGGACTGTACTAAAGCAAAGAAAATACTTAATTGGAAGCCAGAGTACACTTTTAAAGATTTAGTTTTTGAAATGTGTGATGTTGAAATGAAAAGTTTGATTGGAGATAAAAATGAGTAATCTCGTATTAAAAATGGATGATCACTATGTTAGTGATTTTATTAAGAATGATAGTGACGGCGAAGGTCGTAAGAAATATAGTCTAGATTTGTATCAAGATAGTAGATTTGGTGCGGTACGTCTAGAAGGTATTGCACCAGCAGAAACTATGTGGGGTCAGTATTGGTATAGAAGTGGTATCAATGCAAGCATGACTAAAGAATTGCAAGGCATTGTTGCAGAAGTAACATCAAGAGTTAAGACTAAAGATGGTGATATCTGGCTTGACATTGCATGTAATGACGGCACACTATTGAAGAATGTTCCTGATAACATGATCAAACTTGGTATTGATCCATGTGATGATAGCTTCCATGCAGAAAGTTCTAAAGTAGCAACTAAGGTTGTTCAAGATTATTTCAGCTATGATGCATGGCAGAAAACAGGATTCGGACACACTAAAGCTAAAGTAATTACTTGCATTGCAATGTTCTATGACTTAGATGATCCAGTTCCATTCGTACAAGATTTACACAAAGTTCTTGATGACAATGGCACATTAGTGCTTCAAATGAGCTACACACCATTAATGGTAAAACAACTTGCGTTTGACAATATCTGCCACGAACACGTTTACTACTATGACTTGAAGAGTATCACTAAACTCTTTGCTGAGAATGGATTCGTAGTTGTTGACTGTAGCATCAACGACACTAACGGTGGCAGCTTTAGAGTGTATCTCCAAAAGAATGTTGCAGAAGTTTCTAGCTTTGCTACAGCACCTTTGCGTGACGTATGTAACTTCAGAATTAATAGCATTCTCGCATATGAAAGAATGGAGAACGATATCTCTGATCCAGAAACATGGAATCTTTTCGGACGAAGACTCGCCAAACTAAAAACTAATGTTGTAACATTCATTGAACAGGCTATCAAAGATGGCAAGACTGTTTATGGTTATGGCGCAAGTACAAAGGGCAACACATTGCTTCAATACTTTGGATTAGATCACAGGCATATTACTGCTATTGCAGAACGTAGCCCATACAAATTCGGCATGAAGACTATCGGCACAAACATTCCAATTATCAGTGAAGAAGAAATGCGCCTTGCAAAACCAGACTACATGTTAGTATTGCCTTGGCACTTCATCGATGAATTCGAGAAGCGTGAACAAGAGTACTTAAAAGGCGGCGGCACATTCATTGTTCCTTGCCCAGCATTTAAATTGATCACGGGCTAATATGTACAACATCATTACATCTGTCGGAAGACTAAAGAATATTCCACTAATCAAGAACCACATTGAGCCACATAACATTAAGTGGCATGTGATTACTGATGAAGACATTGGATTTAGTTTAAAATTCATTGAGCCATGGATATCGAATTATGTATGTCCAAATGATCGAGTAGCATTTTGGGCGAGGTGTCATGGCGCATTAAATTGGTTTATTGAAACTCAAGAAATCAATGATGATGAAATGTATTGCTTCATGAATGATGATGATGGTTATGAGTCGGACTTCTTTTCTAAAGTTACTAATGTTATTTCGGAAGTAAAGTCTACTCATAGCGTTGACGTTGATGTAGTTATTGTCAGTATGAAAAGAGGAGATGCAACTCCCCACGATGCTGGTCCAGGTAGAGGTCACGGCACTAGTACGCTTTTTGCGCATCCTGATAATATGAGAATTGGTAGTGTTGGACTTGAACAGATTGTTGTTAGAGGTAGAGTATTGAAAAACTATAGACTTGGTATGCATATTGCTGGTGATGGAGAAATGATCAGTAGAATCACTCAAGAGAATCCTGTCGCGTATGCGCAAGATGTATATGCATTATTTAATTATTTTGAACCTGGACGTTGGAGTAAAGTATGAACGGATTATTCATTAACACTATAAAAGCTAGTTGTAGCATCTATAGCAGTGGACTAATGCTGCATCAATATCTTCAATCTTCTGAATGGAATTTAGACTATGTAGAGGTTGATAAACTGTCGGTCAATGATCTACATGAGGGAAAAATTGTTTCTGATAACTTATCTGAAGCTTATGATTTCTATATTTTTAACTATCATCCTTGGACTATGCGACAAATGGCAGGAGTTGATGCATCACGACTATCAAAACTTCCTGGTAAAAAATATTCTATCATATTAGAAATGAATAAGAATGATGCATTCCCCAGTCACATAGGCATGAACAGATCAGGATTCGATGGATGCTTAATTATCGATCCGACATTTAAATCGGATGATCCAAAGCTTCATGCATTTCCTAGACCAATTATAAATTGCTTACCTATGAAGAAGATAGAAGTTATTCCTGAAATTCCTATGATAGGTAGTTTTGGTTATGCAACAATAGACAAGAATTTTGAATTGATTGTTCAACAAGCTTCTAAAGAATTCGAAAAAGCAATTGTAAGAATAAATTTACCAGTAGCACACTATGTTCCTAATGATGAATTTAATAAGATTAAGTTTGATTGTGAAAAGTATGTACGCCCCGGAATTGAATTGAGACTTACTAGAGATTACATGAGTGATAGTGACTTGGTCCAATGGTGTGGAGAAAATGATTTAAATTGTTTCATGTATAATAGAAATCTTACTGGTCTAGCAGCAACGCCAGATCAGAGTATAGCTTCAGGTGCGCCATTAGCAGTATCGGATAACACTACATTTAGGCACTTGCATGACTACATTCGTCCATTCCCTGAGTGGACATTTAAAGACTCTATGTTAAAAAGTCAAGATGGAATTGCTAGAATGAGAGAAGCGTGGAGTAGTGAAGCTTGCGTTAACAGATTTAAAGAAATACATTTTAGCGGAGAAAATAAATGAAACAGATTGCGCTAGTTAGTGGACCAGTACAAGCATGTGGTATTTTTTATTGGGGTAGTAATGTATATGATATATTAAAGAACAGCGAGAAGTATAAATTTTATTTTGTAACTGCATCAAGCTATCAAGAATTCTTAGCAAAGACACATGATGCCGATTTAATTATCTATAATTGGCATTATGTAACTATGCCATGGTGTACGACAGAAGTTTTTACGAATACTCTAAAACCCCAATTTTTAATTCATGGCCACACATTAAATTCGGAACTAATTGATTTCACTGGCATAGATGAATTCATTACCGTAGATCCGTCAATGAATTATGGACTTAAAAACTTTCATTCTGGTTATAGACCTATTGCATATTATGATGATATCGTGTATAATAAACCCAACAGCGTATTAAAGATAGGAACTAGTGGCGTAGGTCATGATGGCAAGAACATAAATTCGATGCTAAATTTGATCAACGAGCAGTTTGATGAACCAGTCATATTCAATATTCATTGGAGCTTAGGTGACTATGCTGGAGGCACTGCCGCCGGACTAGAACAGAAGTTGAATGCATTGAAATCATTAGCAAAGCCTAACGTAGAATTAAATTTTACTATAAAACGACTGTCGGAATATGATAACGTAAAATGGCTCAACAATAATGATATCAATCTATACATGTATAATAATTATGATTGTGATGGTGTAAGTGCTAGTGTAGATAAAGCATTAGCAGCAAAGAAGCCCATCGGCGTAAACACTACAGGATATTTTAGACACATCATATCAGACGAAATTAACATAGATAAAACACCCATTAAAAACATTATCAATAGTGGAATAGCTCCAATAGAAAAATATTATAATATGTGGAACCCTAAAACATTTTTAAAACAATACGAAGATATCTTTGATGAATTCTTCAAACGAGACTATGTTAAAATTTGATATCGTATTGCAGGGCGAATTCACACCCTTTACAAAAGTAATTATTGAGGAGTATCAAAAGCTTCCATTTGTAGAAAATATTATACTTTCCACATACGAAACTTCAGACATACCGAATGATGTAAACGTTATCTTCAACGAATTGGTTTTTCCTAGAGGATTAGGCAATCGCAATCTTCAAATCAATACATCAAAGAATGGACTATCATTAGTGCAAAGTAAATACTGCATTAAGATGAGAACGGATCAACTCATTAGAGACATGCCATTAATGTATGAGTACTGGAACAAAGACAGAAGAGAAGATGGTAAAGTATTTGTTATGGGAATGTATAAAGCATTTCCATATCATCCCAGAGATCATGTATTTTGGGGTAGAACAGAAGACGTAGTAAATGTATTTGATGTTCCCTTTGATATTGAAAGAGGCTCAAATCAAGATTATACATACAATACAAGAGCAGAAACCTATATTGGGCAGTATTATTATGCAAGATTCGATTCATCTATATGGGATCATATAAACGATCCACTCACGTTCCTAGTTGATAGTGCAATAAGAAAAAATGAAGCACTTGAAAAAGATTATAAACTTAGAGATAGAGTTTTTGTTCCTTTTCCTAGAGTCAGCATGGCATGGCCTAAACATGGACTGAACGAATATCATTATCACATCGGACAAACGCTTACGGAGTATTGGGGAAAAAATGATTAAACTTATTCTTCTTGATGTTGATGGTGTAATGACAGATGGTAGAAAATACTACGACAAAGATGGCGCCGTCATACTTAAAACATTTTGTGATAAAGACTGGACTGCAATCAAGCGATTCCGAGCGTTAGGAATTGAAGTTGCTTTTCTTTCTGGTGACGGCTTCAATGCAAATATTGCAAAAAATAGAAACATACCATTCTATCTAAATCGAAGTAATGGAAAACATTCTGATAAATTAGGATTTCTTCCTAAAATATGTGATGATTTTAATGTAGAAGCTGAAAATATTCTTTATGTTGGTGATGATATCTTTGATGTAAGAATTGCAAAAGCAGTAGGACATGCATATTGTCCATGTGATGCAGTATTTGATATGATATATGAATGTAAAATATTATCTCGAAATGGCGGTGATAATGTTATTGAAGCTTTATTTGAAGAGTTAACTGTAAATGAGTTAATTCCAAGTTATGATTTTGATGGACATTTAGATGCAGTATATGAATTGGACGAGAAAGAGAAATTCTAATGCATGACATAGCACTATATGGACATTTAGTATTTGATACAATTAATGATTATTCAAAAACTGAAAACGAAATTGGTGGCATAGTAAATGTTTGGAAAGCATTAACTAGTTTCAACACGACATTAAAACTTTATGTTTGTCCAACAAATATTGGCACATCAACTATTACAATCGATAAAGAAAATAGTCAACGCACTAGCGAATCACAATTAAATTCTATTGTAGTTAATGTAAAATGCGAACCAAGTATTATCAGTCATATTGCATATATCAATTATATTGACGATTTAAGCTTTTTAGAAAATATAAAGTCGAATTTAATTTTTGCTGATGTATGTTCTGGTAAAGAGATAGACAAAGAAGCATACAAATACTTAGATTATATTTTTGTATCAGAAGAAGATATAGGCATATTAAAAGATATTGAAGAGTTTGATGGCATAGTTATTACACATTCACCAATGAAGAGTTATGACAATAAAGGTAAGTTTTTTGTTCTTGATGAAGATAGATATATAAAAGGTGTAAACGTATTGGGTGCTGGAGATTACTATGCAGCACGTTTCATGCATGAAAAGTTGCATCATAAATCGGATTATCAGTCTATGGTAGCTTCTCACATATCAACCACAAACTATTTGAAAAGTAAATTATGAAAACAAATGTATTGGTACCTATGGCAGGTTTGGGTAGTCGCTTTCAAAAAGAAGGCTTTACTGTACCTAAACAATTAATTAATATTAAAGATAGACAATTAATTGATATCTCATTAGACTGTTTAAATACTACAGACTGCAATTTAATTTTTATTATTCGTGATGACCATGTTTATAATTTTAGAATGGATGAAATTCTAAGAATGAAATTTGGTGATGATATTAAAGTTGTTGTTCTAGATCACTTAACTAGAGGCTCGGTTGAAAGTTGCTTATATGCAGCCGAGTATATTGATAATGATGCGCCTCTTGTTATTCATACATTAGATATCGAATTTAGTCCAGTATTTGATCCAAAAACTGTTGGTGAAATCATTGATGCTGATGGCGTATTATTAACATTCAAATCAAATAGTGCAAATTATAGTTATGCTAAATTAGATAAAGATGGTTATTACGTAACTGAAACTGCTGAAAAGAAAGCAATTAGTTCTGATGCGTGCGTAGGTATTTATGGATTCAAACGCGGATCAGATTTTTGTAATTATGCAAGAAAAATGATTGAAAACGATATTCGTACAAACAATGAATTTTATATTGCACCACTATACAATCTTTTAATTAATAATGGACTTAAGATTATTACAGTACCAGTAGAAAAAATGCATGTATTTGGTACGCCTGATGAATTTAGATTTTATAAAAAGAATGTCATGAAGCGTTTTGGTGATAAGCCTGTTGCTTTATGTAGCGACCATTCTGGGTTTGAAGCTAAAGAATTATTTAAATCTATTTTGAGTGATATGGATGTACCGTATATTGATTATGGAACTGTTGTTAATCGTGACTGCAATTACAAAGACTTTATTAGTCAAGCAGTTAAAGGAATAGAAGATGGTGATTGTGACTTTGCATTTAGTTTCTGTAGAACTGGTCAGGGTGTAAATATATGTGCAAACAAATATAAAGGAATTCGTTCTGCATTGATCTATGATAATAATGCTATGGAAATGGCAATACGCCATAACTGCGCAAACTTCTTTGCTATACCTGCAATAAATGCTACAGTAGAAAACTTACAAGAGTATATTGAAATTGGATTTCAGCATTCATTTGATGGAGGCAGACACCAAATTAGAATACAGGAACTTGAATGAAAGTATCAAACATAAATGATTATGTAAAAGGATGGTTTGTAGGAGACTTTAATCCATCTATTTTTAATAATTCATTTTTTGAGGTCGGTCACCACAAACACAGAAAAGGTGAAGACACATTTCCACACTATCATAAAGTCACAACAGAACTTAACTACATTGTCCGAGGAGAACTTATTGTATCCAGCAAACATCTCAAAGAAGGTGATATGTGGACATACGAAAAGAATGAAGTTTCTGATGTAGAATTTTTAACTGATGTTGAATTGATAGTAATTCGTTGGCCCAGCATACCGAGTGATAAATATGAAATTAATTGCACATAGAGGACTACTTAATGGTCCAGATGTTAACCTTGAGAATCGTCCCGAACAAATTGAATTGGCACTGTCTCTAGGATTTGATTGTGAAATTGATCTTTGGTTAGTTAATTCTGAATTTTATTTAGGACACGATAGACCAGACTATGCAGTTGATAAATCATTCTTAAATAATTTTGGACTGTGGATACATGCCAAAAATTTATCGGCATTACGTTGGCTAACTGATACCACCGGGCTGTGCTATTTCTGGCATGAAAAAGACCAATTCACTTTAACAAGCAATAAATTTATCTGGACTTATCCAGGCAAAGAACTAACTCAACGTAGCATAGCAGTTCTACCAGAATTGCTTGATCCTGAATTTAAAAATCTACCAACCAACTGTTTTGGTATATGTTCAGATTACGTAGAAAAAATGCAGTCTAAATAAATGTCCACCCTGCGGTGGATATTTCAAAACCACAACGAAAGGAAATGATATGAAAGCTATCATGGCTTTACTATCTTCATTATTTTTGTGTGTACTAATGGCATCATCAAGCTATGCCAACACAAATGCAATTAAATTATCAGCAGACTCAAGCAAGTCTGACGTATATTGGATGGCAATGAACATCTATTACGAAGCAGGCAATCAACCACTAATCGGAAAGATTGCAGTTGGTGTAGTCACACTGAACAGGCTTCACGACAAACGTTTTCCAAAAAACATCCGTGACGTAGTTACTCAACCATCACAGTTTTCTTGGTACTCAGCTAAGAGTGCAGCGCCACCTGCCAATAACAAAATGTGGAAAGAATCGTATCGTGTCGCTAGTTTGCTATTGACAAAAGCTGCTGGAAATGATATAATAGATATTCTCGAAGGTGCAACACATTTTCATGCTAACAACATAAAACCTATCTGGGTTAGTACTGTCACTAAGATTGCGACTATTGAAGGTCACACATTCTATCGAATGAAATAAAAAGGAATTAATTATGGATTTAAAGATTTTGACACAGAAGGAATTTGAAGCTGAAATAAAACAGATTCAAAAAGACAAGCATCCGATACCTCTTATCGATGCTATTCTAGAGTTTTGTGACAAAAAGAATATTGAGATTGAAACAGCAGCATCATTGATTACGCCTAGAATGAAAACTGCACTTGAAGGCGAAGCTATGAAAGCTCGCATGATTACACCTAAGGCGCGATTACCTATAGAACTTGAGGACTAACATATGCAATGGAAAATTACACCGTCAACTAAAAAATCTATTCTCGACAAGACTTATTGGTACAAAGGGGACATGCGAGTTTGCCAAGAAACTGGTTGGCGAACGGGCGAGTTTTTTGTAGAGCCTATGCCCGGCGTTACAATTGAACAATATCTATCATGTAAAGACGATGAAATTATTCTCCATGAAGAATTTGATGTAGTTGACTTTTCTACAGAAGATGGCTGCTGGCAAGAATACACATACTCAGATGATATGTCCGATGAAGACATTGAAGTCATTGAGCAGTTCTTAGAAGACGGTGGTGATTTATCTGATGATGGTTGGGAATGTGTTGACTCAGAAGTAATCATTCAAGGCGACATTGAGATTGAAGAGGTCAACGACTGATGAAAATGGATGCAATAGACGCATACAAATATTATTTAGGAATAAAGAACCACTTCACTAGAGATAGCTACGATTGGTTCAAGTACAATAAAAAGGTCAATGTCACCTACGACTCTTTCATGAAGAGAAAAGACAAGTTATTTTTTGCTAGGCTTGGTAATAGAAAAGACGAATACTTAGAAGAATTTCTAGTAGCAAACTTTCTAATTGATGCTAAGATATGGGTAGGAGAACTCCTATCAGAAGAATGCGAAGAGCGATATAAAGATTGGAAGAAGCGTCAAGAATCTTTGACGTATTTGTTCAAGAACGAAATAGACTTTCTATCAGGACTTACTCCTGAAGAACTAAATGAATTTTTTGAAACGAGAAGTGGAGATCATCCACGGATCATCAAGAAGTACTTGCGGCATGAAATCAGTTTAGAGACACTATCTATTCTGAATTCTATCTTGCATTTTAACAAGCGTTATGATACAATGGTTCACGATCCTATATACAGAGAGGTAAGCAAGCTATGCAAAAAATACCAGCCCTTTTTAAGGTACGATACGGTCAAGATGAAAAGCGCATTGCGCGAAGTAGTAATGAGTTAGTTTCAACAGCAAAGGCACCTCAGCATCAAAGCAAGAAAAGGGTGTGTGTGCTATTGACTAATATGAAGAATTCTGATATACTATATACTAGTACATCATGAAGCAAGTGGATAAGAAAATATATTTAACATACAACATACAAGGAAATACATATGGCAACATCATTCGCAGATTTGAAAAAATCACGCAACAAAGACATGGAGACATTGACAGCACAAGTCTCTAAACTCAGCAGCAAAGACGGAGAAAAGAAATCGTATATCGATGATCGTTTTTGGAAACCTCTAGTAGATAAAGCAGGTAACGGATTCGCAGTAATTCGCTTTCTTCCTGCACCCGAAGGTGAAGACATGCCTTGGGTTCAAACATTCTCCCACTCATTCCAAGGTCCTACTACAGGTCTATGGTACATCGAAAATTCTTTGACTACCCTCAACAAGAAGGATCCAGTTTCAGAGTTCAACACACTTCTGTGGAATACAGGCAGTGATGCAGACAAAGAAGTTGCACGTAAGCAAAAGCGTAAGCTTTCGTATATTGCAAACATCTATGTTGTAAGCGATCCAGCTAATTCGGACAATGACGGTAAAGTGTTCTTGTTCAAATTTGGTAAGAAGATTTTCGACAAGTTGAATGACTTGATGAATCCTGAGTTCCCAGATGAAGAGCCACGCAACCCATTCGACCTATGGACAGGCGCTAACTTCAAGTTGAAGATTCGTAAAGTTGAAGGCTATCAGAACTACGACAAGTCGGAGTTTGATAAAGATGGTCCAGTTTCTGGAGATGAAGATCACATGGAACGTATTTGGAATTCTGAATACAAGCTTACTGAATTCTTATCTGAATCCAACTTCAAGTCTTATGACGAATTGAAGACTAAGTTGAACAAAGTTCTTGGCTTAGATGGTTATGTTGCACCAGCAACAGCAAGCCGTGAATCGGCACCAACACAACAAGAAGCATTCAAGCCTAAGGCTAAAACTGTTTCTCAAGTTGTTCAAGAAGATGATGATGACGGACTTAGCTACTTTGAGAAGTTAGCTGAAGACTAAAATCTAGTCTTACTCAATAAAAATGGAACCTTAGGGTTCCATTTTTTTATCTATACAAATAATTATATCCAAAAGTAGAAGAGACTGAGCGTTCAGTGCTTCCTATGATAGGATGTGAATACGTATCTCTTACGTTATCACTACCCGAACCGCCATTAATATTGGTAGATGTTACTGAAGAATTGTCTACGTATGTCGTAGGAGAAAATAGTGTTCCTCCGCCACTAATCGCACTAGTAGAATTTCCACCCGAGACTGTTCCTCCAGAAACAGGAATTACAGTGATATTATTTGTTCCAGTGCCGCCCATAGCCTTTACTACATTTCGAGATGCTGTATATCCTGTAAGAGATGCAGTGCCGAAATTAGTTGATCCTGCAAGTGATGCCGATGAAACTGCTGCACCAGAAACTGGTGCTTTTAGGTCGGCAAGAGAACTTGATAGTGATGCATTCTTTGTAGCAGCATCGCCTGGTTTGTCCTGATATTTTTGTGCAGATATCGACTTAGATACACTCTCTTCATACGCAACTGCTTCTTTCGTCAATTTTACATATCTTAAACGATTAGCTTCTGTAGGATTAGCTAGATATGTTGCATATGCCTCGTCTTTAATTTTTCTATATGCATCTTTTTTCTCTTGCAATTTTGTATCTTTAGTAACGTCTGTCAACTCTGCGCCTAATCCTGTATCTTTTGCTATTCTATCCAATTCTTCTTTTGCTAATTTTAAGTTTAAAGCAACTTTTTCTTTGTCTGTATAAAACTTGTTAAAGTAGTCGGTCATGTACTTCTGATAAGCTTCTTTACCACCAAAATCTGTTATAAGTTTATCTGCTTGCTCTGCCCGAAGAATTGCATCTGTATTATTAGCAAGCTGAACGTTCAATTCATCGCCTTCACCATATGCTACAGTCTTATATACAGCAGCCTGAGCAGCAGTTCCAGGATTGTAAATATATGGGTTCGTGCCGCCGCCCTTGCCGAAGCCGGAGTATCGAATATTAAGTCCTGGTCGAAGTTGACGGCTTGCTCCCTTGCCGAAGCCCGTGGTGATATAGTCATCATCGGTGATTGCTCTGCTCGACGGCGCCACAGCGCCCACGGCAGCAGAAACTAATTGCTGATATGTGCCATAAAAATCTGCATTAGTTACTTTACCAGAAGCGATTCCCTGTGCGCGTAATGCTTCTACATTAAAACCTGTAGGTAGCATACTGTTTGCATAATCTCCTGCAATCGCACCGACACCTAAACCAAAAGTATCGCCGTATCCCAACATCTTACTAGCAGTGCCTGCAATTGAATAAGATGTTGCTAGGCGATTCATTGCGCCTATAGAATCTTCTCCTTCTAGTTTAAATCTTTCAAATATTGGAAACACACTCGTCAACATTCCATTATTGAATGTCTTCAGCGTGTCTAACAACATCTGATTTTGTTCTTCTATAGACTTTTCAAAAAATTCTAGTTGTATAGATTGCGTAAAATCTTCAAACTTTTGAGATGTTGTTAATCCTAGTATTGTAGTCGCCTTTTTCATGTTAGCGAGATTGTCGTCTACATCTTTCATTAATGCTTCTGCTACTTTAGGATCAACACCAAAATTAGTTCTGGTATTTCTATCGCTAGAGTACATACCACCCTTTTCACGCATGTTCTTATAGCCCTGCAATGAAGTGCCAGAACCGCCTGCTTCTTTGGATGCTCCAAGAGTGCCTTCAATTCCTATATTTGTAAGGTATGGTGCACTTCGGCCGAACAAACGATTGACTGCTGCGCCAATAAGACCAGCGCCGATTGGACCTAAAGGCGTCAGGCCACCAATGAAAGTAGCAATATCCGCTACGCCTTTCATATCACCATCTAATGTGTATCCGCCGGAGAGCGCACCAGATATACTCATAGCGCCCATGCCAGCGCCAACGGCTCCTAAAACTGAACCCGCTTGTATAGCAGCATTGCTTCCTGCAAATGCGTCCATCACATTTCCATAAGCACTTAATCCGGGCGACGATAGTCCAAGTCCAATGTCACCGATAACTGTTCCGGAGGCGCCGCCTATCATATTGCCAAGCCCTATCACACCTCTCTGCAATAATGCTCCTGGAGCTAGTCTAGCAATCGTTTGTTCTAATCCAACACCACCAGAAGTTATTAGGTTTTTAATTATTGCATTAATACCAGTCTGAGCATAGACACCACTTAGACTATCTGTTTTCACCCCTAAAGCGTTTCCAATAAATTTACCGCCAAGATTTGATAAGAAGTCTCCACCAGCAGCAGCGCCACCTTTACCTCCTGTTATCATGTTGCCAATTCTACCTAAGAAAGAATCGCCGCCTCCACCACCACCCGGAGCACTACTCATAATTCCGCCAGCATCGCGGCTACCCCAGCCAGCAAGATCAGTGCCACTTGCGCCTGAACCAGTAAGAGCACCAAAAATTGTGCCTAAAATTCCACCACCACTACCACCTGCGCCGCTGCCACTACCGCTAACATTTGCATTAAAGTTTCTACCAGCTTCACCTACACCATAAACAAATTCTTGTGCAGCAGCAGTAGCGCCTGCAACCTGAATTTGTGCATTTTGAGTTGCTGCATTTTGATTAATAATACCAGCGTTTGTTGCAGAAACTTCTGCGGCTGATACTCCAGAAGTCGATCCCATGTTGAACAATGGGGAGAATGGCTTTGATGTAATACCCGCAAGACTCTTAGAAAAGTTATTAATGCCTTGTTCATATCCAAATGCACTTCTAAGGTCGGTAGAGATGCCCGTCATGCCATATAATAAGTCTGACCAACCCATGCCTTCATTGCCAGAAGCAAAGTTGTTCAGCGAACGATTCATTTGATCACTACTCATTCCCAATACAGGAGCTAATACGCTACCAACTAATTGATTACCGTAACTTCCTGCAAGTTGCGTGAATATTGAACCAATTCCTCTACCAGCTTCTTTACCGAATATTTGAGTAGCTAAATTATTCATAGGTTCAGCTAAGAATTTATTTGCTATATTTCCACCAGCATTAGTAGTAGCAGCAGTGCCTGTAACTCCCATAGGAATTGCAGCAGTCAACATATTTCTGTAATTATTTTCTAGGGTTTGTCTAAATTGTTTTTCTAGACCATCACGCTCATTTCTATACTTCTTATTTTCAGCATCTACCTTTTCACGATAGACTTGCTGAGCCTTCATCTCATCCAGTTGAGCTTGAGATAGAACAGGAGTTTGAATATTAGCTTTAGTAACTTCATCCTGTATTGCTTTTTGTACAGGATCCATAGCTCCCTGCGCAACAATTACAGGATCATCTTTTCTGCCAGTTGGCGCATCACTTGGAGAGTTTACATTACTATTACTTTCTTCATTGCCATAATTAAAATAATTGCCGCCTGATGCTTTAGACAATTGTGCAACAATTACAGGATCATCTTTTCTGCCAGTTGGCGCATCACTTGGAGAGTTTACATTACTATTACGTCTTTCATTGCCATAATTAGAATAATTACCGCCGGCACTGCTTGATGATGCTTTAGAAAGTTGTGCCAATACACTAGCAGAATTTTTTGCCATTGCAGCACGATTTTCACCAGTCTGATAAGGACTTGCTGGACGTTCTATTTCTGTAGTGAAATACTTAGTAGCATCTGATAGTGTTGTCGATCTTCTAAATCCTTCACCAAAACCAAATTCACCTTTAGCTTCTCTAATGATCAATGCAATGTTATTATCTGGATTCTTTAAATATTCTGAACTATATCCTTTTCCAAGTCCACCAGCAGTGTTTATCTGAAATAAACCAAAAGATGCTTCCTTAGAAGATACGTTACCCGCGTTTGGATTTAATCTAGATTCTGCATACGCATTAACTACAGCCGCTTGTGCTTGAATATCACTAAATCCTGCACCAATAAATCCTTTATAGATTTTTTCTGCCATCGCAGTCTGTTGCGGAGTAAGATTTGATAATTGACCCGAATAGTCTGGAGAAACTGGAGAAACTACATAAGGAGTAAGTGATGAAGATGCACCAGATGATGATGCTCCAGCAGTATCTACTTTAGGTTTGTTAGCGATAGCTTTATTAGCTAATCTTGTACTTTCATCATAATTATCATTTACTGTAGCTCTTTCTGCATCAAGTTTACCTTGTGCAGGATTTGCCATAGGAGTGTATGTATCTTTTTGGAATGTTTTTGGTATAAATTCAGTCTTCTGATAGTTTTGACTAAACTTTTGTGCAACATATTCTTTATATACTTTTTTTGGAGCTTCTGCTTCAGCTTTAGTTTCAGATATAAACTTTTTTATGCTATCAGTCTTTGCAATATCAGGAATAAATTTATCTGCTAACTCAGCAACTTTCTTTCTTGTAGAAAGTAACGCGCTATCTATAATATTTCCAATATCAAAGAATAGTTTACCCACAAAATTTTGTACAACAGTTATAGTACTACTAACGCTATCGTATATTTTACCTAGAGTTTCGCTGCCTTTTATATAATTACTAATGCCATTAACAAGTTTACCAAAAGCATTACTCATATCAACTCCGAGTTGACCGAAATAATTTGATATGTCTACACCCACTTCACCTAAAAAATTTCTAACCCGAATGTCCATTGCCTCATCCAGCATTGAAGCATGTTTGATATCTTCTTTAGCTGCGGCAAAATCTCCACTCATTACATTTCCTATTGCGCTCCAGTAATCTCCTAAATATGCACCGAGATCGCGGAAATATCGAGTAACTGCCGTAGTAGCTCTTTGCTGATATGTGCCCTTTCCTTCATCTTTGGTTTGTTTTACATAATCAGTATTAAATACCCAATCAGAAATTTGTTGTCCAACATCTATTAGTCCACCAGTAAACGAAGCAACACCTCCACCTATAAATGCGGCTGCCCTATCTTTAATTGTAACTTCTCTTACATTTAAATCTTTCTTTATTTGCTTAGTATCGAATGCTGAGAATAAACCTTCTACAGCAAATATTATAAGGTCTAAGAACGGTATTAATTTTCCAAAAGATTTAAGTGCCTTTGTTAATTGTGGAAATTGAACTGCAAGTCTTTCAAAAATTCCAGCGCCTTCTCCACCCATACCAAAAATATTTTTTATCCAACCAATTATATCATCGAACGATTTGGTAATATAAACTTTAGCAGACTCTAGCATTGGAGTTACATCTTTAAATATACCCGAAAATATACCAAAAAATGATGTCACCAATTTACCAATTGCGCTTTCTTTAACAAATAAAGTGGCGCTATCAACAAGTTCACCAAATGTTTTAAATAAATTTTTGAATGAATTTATCTTCTCATCAAAAAGGCCAGCTACTTCATCAAACTTAAAGAAGTCTTTTAGTTTAGAAATTTTCTCGTCAAAGAAATCACCTATTGCTTCAAACTTAAAGAAGTCTTTTAGTTTAGAAATTTTCTCGTCAAAGAAATCACCTATTGCTTCAAACTTAAAGAAGTCTTTTAGTTTAGAAATTTTCTCGTCAAAGAAAGCACCTATTGCTTCAAACTTAAAGAAGTCTTTTAGTTTAGAAATTTTCTCGTCAAAGAAAGCACCTATTTCATCTACTCTCAGGACCTTTTTAAAATCTTCTATAAATTTGCCAATAGTCTTAGATGTTTCTGGAAACAATTCACTAAATGCTGTAAATATCTTTCCAGGCAGTTCTTTGAAGAACAAAAAGATATCGTCTAGTTTAAGTGCTTCCCTTAATTTTGCAAACTTTTCAGCAAGAAAAGCACCTATTTCTTCTATTCTGAAGAATTTTTTAAAATCATCTACAAATTTTGCAATAGCTTTAGTTGTTTCAGGAAATATTGCACTAAAAGATTTAAACAATCTACCAGGCAATTCTGTAAAGAATTTAATTAGGTTCTTAAATCCTTCTATTACATTAACTGGCAGTTCTTTGAAGAATTTAATTAGGTTCTTAAGGCCTGCCATTAAATTGTCTGGCAGTTCTTTGAAGAATTTAATAAGATTTTTAATACCCGTCATTAATAGACCAGGTAATTCTGTGAAAAATTTAATAAGATATTTAAATGCAGCCAATAAGGATTCTTTAAGTCCTTTAAATATATCACCTAAAGTATCAAAAAATGTTTTTGTTTTCTTACCGTCGGCTAATGCGTCTGCTGCTTTTGCGGCGCCAGCACCGGCGGTAGCGGCAGGTAATACTGCATTTAAAAGTTTCTTTAAAGGAGAATCTTCAACTTTGTCTTTGTTTACATTATTTAAACTAAGCGCAAGCATTCTCTTAAGAGTATTATCAATACTATGCAGAGTTCCCAACATATCGCTAGTAACTTTTTTCTGCTCATTAGCATTTTCTTCTGCAAACTGTCTATCTTGTTGACGTTGAGCAAAATCTCTTTTTTGCATTGTCACTTGACTAGCCATGACACTTTGAATGCCCTTCATAGCAAGGCCAAAACCAGCAGGATTAGCAGACATAAAGGCGCCCTTTATGCCTGCTCCAAAGCCTGACATTGATTTTTGTATACTACCAGCGAGTTTAGATGTTAGATCAGCCATTTTTCTCTTTTTTTATTGTTATTATCTTCTAGAAGACCTAGCTTTTTGTTTGTTCTCATTATCTTTTTGTCTATCAGCTTCCTCTTTGATAAACTGCGCGAGTAATGTGATATATATTTCCCTCTCAAAAGGCATCATTTCTTCCAATTCTGTTAAACTGTATTTATGATGCTGTATCAATGCAAAGTTTGTCTTATAATGATTAATTAGACTATCATTTGACAAACTTAACCGAAAAAACTTGTCATTCCCTCAAGTTCGATGTGTTCTTTGCATCCACACTTAGAACATTTCCAATCAAAATCTTGTTTTAATTTTGGAATGGTTCCAAAGAATTCGGTTAGTTTTGCAAACTGGTCTTGATTTAAGTCATTAATGAATGTTAAAAGCTCGGCTCTAGAAGATTCTGAAGCTGGATAGACTGCTTCTGCATCAAAGATATAATCAATACTGTTACACACAATATCAACAATAGTATCTATTTGTGATTTATCTTTTGAATCATTTGCTTTTGCAGACATTGATACTGTAGGATACTTTAATACAATGCCAATCTTAGACTCTTCATCCAACATAATCTTTGGACTATGTTTTGGATCTTTAACTACGTCAACATCCATCAAGTTTAATTTCAATGGTGTAGCGTGTGAGCATTCTACGCCCTCAGAGTTAATTCCATTTGGATGGCGAAGTTGAATATCAATAATTTCTCCAATAGATTTTGCTCTAAGTTTCAAGAAGAAAAACTCTAAATCGAACATAGGCATATCATCTACTTCAATATCATCGATTGAACAGTTGTTGATAATCTGTTTAATTGCTCTAAACATTTCTGTCGGCTCTTCACTTTCAAGTGCCATAAGCAATAGTTTCTGTTCCTTTACTAAGAAAGGTCTGTATTTAACGGGTGCGCCGTTTGATGGTAAATTCAATTCAAAAATTGGTGATTTAATTTTAGGTAAAGCCATAGTGTATTATCTCCGTTTGTTATAAAAAAATTATACAGTATCAAAGATTGAATTGCTTGACAAATCAGGAAAACTTACTACATGATATCTATATGTCATTGTAACAGTAAATCTTTGGTACGTATTTTGTTCTTCCCATGATAAATTCATAGGACTCAATGCAATAGGATATGCATTCTGTAGGGTATATTTAGCCAATATTCTATTCGCATCATTCAGTTGAAATATTCTCATTGATCCTTGAGCATAATCATCGTAATATCGAATAAGACCTGCGCTACTAGAAGCTTTGCCAGTCAAGTCCGTCGCATAAACAATATTATCCATCCAAACTTCAAATATTCTTCTTTCATACATATCTTCTGAAGCGATAATAGTAAATGAGTGGTCTGCATATGTATTTTCGTATCCGAATTTTAAATTTGGACCAAATGATGTAGTGTCGTCGGTTGTTGCGATTGTTCTTCCAGGCATTTCTGTAGATTCACATCTACATATAAATTTTGGAAGTACATCAGATGATGGATTCAAAGGCATGTTCGAGAACCAATTTTGAAGTGTGCCGCCTCTTCTTGCTGATCCTTTAACTTGATCTCTTTTACCTATACCAAAAATTGCAGAAGGCAAATCCATCTCTACAAAGAACATGTTAGGTCTTACGGGTACTACTTGTTGTTTAAATGTTGATATACTAAACATTAGATTTTCTTTCTGCTGTCTGCCCAAACTTGTTGAGTAGTTGCTTTCTTAAACTTTTCTATTGGTAAAAATAGTGCTATATCCCATTCGACTGAAGTTATCTCTAAGAATGGTGATTTTACATGATTGTATAAGTACTTTTTAATAGTAGGCTTATACTCTTTATATTTAGACGCAGCTTTTAGTAGACTGTAACTAATTTTTATCTTAGTCTTTTCATCATACTTCTTGTCCGTGACTGTAGAATATATTGCATTCATTAGTTTTGCACGAAGCATTGGTGGTAAATAATGAAAGTTAATACCCAAGAAGCCATCTGGATGAAGTTCTACTGGAAATATTAGAGGAAATGTATCGTAATATGGCAATTCCATCTTCAATTTTGGATCATACTTGAATAAATACATCATTCCAGGTTCTAATTGAGCAACCTTTCTCTTTTGAGCGAAAGAGTTCATTACTTTGGACGTAGTTAATCCAGATAACTGACCAGCAGCATCTCGGTACCAATCTCTAGCTTCAGAAGTTCTAGCTGGCACTTGACCAGCTTGAATGCCTTGATATATAAGTTCTTTGAAAATTGTCATAGAATTGTTTGTTGTTGTCTTCTATTTATGTCAATTCTTTCTCTGTCATCAACTTAAATTCCCAATTTTTGTCTTGGCAATACTTTATTGCAGCAGTCCATTTAGCTTGATTGACGCCCCAAGTCATCACTTCATTCAAGAATCTACGAGTTGGTTTTGCTCCTGAGTTCAATCTTTTAGGCTCCATAGTCTGCGCAAGTGGTTTAACTTCAATTATTGATGCACGAAGTGTTCCATTAGCATCCTTATACTGAATCCAGAAGTCTGGAAAATATCTGTGCCAACGGTTATCTAGAGGTGATAAATAAGGTATAATTATCTCTTCTGAAGACCATTTGATGATAGAAGATGTAGTATCACAATACACCATAAATTTACGTTCCCATAAACTTCTGTAAGTAATTCCTGTGGGATCTCCATTGTATTTAGATGGATTTTTTGGTTTATATTTGCCCTTATACGCCATAATGTTTTATAAATAGTTAATTAAAAAGGATTTTAAATGGCCACGACACAATTTCTTATGACAATGGACACAGCAGGAGGCAGTACTTATCCTCAAGATGGAGCGACAACCTCAACCGCTGGCGCTGGTCAAAATATAGGAAGATATATTTCAGCAGGAATTCCAGATGGTACTAAATTAAAATTTCCGCAACAAACTGATTCATTTAACACACCATTTATTAAGTTTAATTTTTTAGATGCGTATGGTGATCTCATTTCAGGTTCTCCTATTATAAGTTTAAGAATGCCCAGTGTATTTAACATAAGTAGTTTTTCTGATTATTCTAGAGCAGATCAAATAATTGGCGACACCCGCGCAGAGAGTTTGTTTAATTTTGGTAAAACTGGTCTGGGAGAGCTTTCAGGCGCTGCAAGTGAAACAGTAGCTAATATGGCAGAAGCAATAAATTATTCAATTGCAAAGGGTATTGGTGGAGCTTTAGGTTTTATAGAATCTGCCGGACTTAGTGGTATCAATCAATTTGAGTTTGGTAGAAGACGAGCAGTAAATCCTATGGCACAATTATTGTACAAAGGACCGCAGTATAGAAAATATCAAATTCCTGTACCTATGAAACCAAGAAATCAACTTGAAGCACAAGAAATTCAAAAAATAATTAAAACGTTTAGAGTCGCTTCTTCTCCATCGTATGCATCATCTAATGATTTAACCGTCGGAGACAGAACAGTAGCAACCACAATTGGTTCTGAAACTTCATTTACATTTGGATATCCACACTTAGTTGCATTTACTATTGAATTTTTTAAAACTCCTGCCGACTCTGGCGACGGCGTAATACAACAACTATATAAAAGTAAAGCTTGCGTATTAGAATCTGTTGCTGTGGATTACGGCGGACAAAAACTTGCTTTTTTTGAGGATGGTATTCCTACAGAAATGAATTTAACACTTGCGTTGAGTGAAGTTACTGCAAGAACACTTGGTGATGAAATGACTAATAATCAAAATGCAAATTTTACAATCTTCTAATCAGTAATATTATATGTTTAATATATTTCCAAGAATAGAATATAAAATAAATTCATACGACACTGTAAAAAGTATCGATATAAATGTGGCTGCAAAGATTAAAGATCATTTTGCAAAATTTAAATTTGCATCTCTTCGACAATATTATATTGGCGATGGAGAATCTCCAGATATGGTGTCATATAGGTCTTATGGCACACCAAAATTTGGATACATAATTATGATGACTAATAATATTCACAGCATATATGATGATTGGCCTAAATCATCGTCAGCACTTAAAAAATATATTATAGAAAAATATGGAAGCCTCGGTGCAGCCGGAGCAGATTTATATTTTTATACTGGAGAAAAGTACATTATTAGTCAAGAATCTTATCTGGAATTAACTGACAATAAAAAATTTAAAGAAACTGCTATAGAATATGAAAATCGTATTAATACTGAAAAATCATTTATAAACATATTAGACTATAAATATGCAATTCAATTTGAATCCGGATTACAAGAAATCCTAACTAACTAAAATATATGGCAACAACTTATGGTGGTGGTGACACACCAGTAACAGGTCAAACTGAAGCATATATGCTTGATGCACTTACGATTACTGTTAAAGGCGGTTCAGTTGTTGATTTGGCGCGTGTTTTTGTAGAAATTGAAATTTTTGAAGATATATTTAAATCTTCTATAACTGGAAGTATTACTATAAATGACTCTGTTGGTGGCTTAGAAAAATTTATATACACTGGCGGAGAAAGAATTACTATTAAAGCTTCTATGCCACCAGAACGCAATAAAGACAGTGTTGTAATTATTAATAGATCAAATCTTATTGTTCACGAATTCTCTAAAACTTCTGCCGATGCCGGGAATTTAAAATATAAATTGTACTTTACGTCGGAGTCTACTTTAAACTCACTTAAAAAAAGAATATTTAAAAGTTATAAGACTGAAAGAAATATCTCTAAAATTGTAAAGTCTTTATACTCAGAAATAGAATCTGCAAATGGAACAAGTGCAACGACTACATCGGTAATTAAAATAAATGCATCGGATACGTGGATTTCAAAACCATTTATATGTCCAGGATATACACCAATAGATGCAATAAATCATTTAGCAAAAAGAACAAGTGCAGATGGAAAATATTATGTATTTTATGAAAGATTAAATAATAATAGACAAGATGGAAAAGGATGGCATCACTATTTCACAAGTATTGATGATATAATTATAGAATCAAATGCTTCCGATAAAACAGTTGCGACAATAAAATATAGCCCAGCAGGCAGTTATTTTACTACTCAAGCAGAAGATAATATTAGAGCAAAAACTATACAGTATCAAAATAATTATAATCATTTAAGTTCAATGATTGGTGGATTTTATAATTCTAGAGTTAGATCATTAGATGTTTTATCTAGAAGATATTCGGATATAAAGATAAGCTATAAAGATAACCGGGATTCGGTTGGTGGAACATTTTATACTAATAAATTTCTAGATGTAAATAATTATTTTGCGGCATATGGCGATAAAGATTTTCCAGGAGAAAGATTAATTGTGTCTCCAATGAATGATGCATTTACAGATAAAAAATCTTGGATTAAAAATGATACATATGGAGCATATTTGAATAGTAGCATCCGTATTACAGTAGATATTGCTGGTGGTACTAATAGAGTTGGTATAGGTGATGTTATAGAATTAAGACTTCCAAGTGTTGCCCACACAGCAGTTAATAAAGAGAATTCTATAGTTCCAGACGATGAAGTTTATCAGGGAAAATACATCGTAACTGCATGTAGACATAATTTAAGTAAATTGGCGTATGTAAAAAAAGTAGAATTATCTAGAGGCAACATGAGATTGAGTCTAGATCAATTAATAGCCAAAGGTGCAGCGTAATAAAAAGGAAACAAGATGCAATTACAATTTTTAGAGTATATTCAAAAAAGAGATTTTGAAGCATACTCACTACTATCAGAAAAGCTTATCACATTTAACAATGGTGCAAAATATGGTCAGATTGTTTTTCTTGCTGGTGGTGCCGGCTCTGGAAAAGGCTTTGCTATTGATAACTATATATCTGGTAATGACTTTAAAATTCGTGACGTTGATGAATTAAAAATTGCATTTCAAAAACTAGATGGCATGGGCAAGTTCACTACAGACGATCTATTGAAGAAATATGGCGACAAGATTAAGGAATCGGACGCTGCATTCATTGAAAAGCACATCACTTCAAAAGGACTCAGCCTTAGTCAATTTAACTTAAAAGTTCCAGAGCATGTATACGCATTGCACGTATTGATAAGAGCTACTGGCGTAAAAGAAAAAACCTTGGATTTATTACTAGATGGTGCTAAAGAAAATATTTTACCTAATGTGTTGTTTGATTCTACTTTTGCAGATATGTCGGATCTTGAGTCATATCTTCCTAGGTTAATTGAAATAGGATATGATCCTAAGAACATTCATATTGCATGGGTGTTAACAAACTATGAGATTGCAATGAAGAACAATGCAAAACGTTCTAGAGTTGTGCCCGATGATATTCTTTTAAGAACACACAAAGGTGCTGCACAGACGATTCTAAGTTTAGTTAAGAAAAGCTTGCCTATCACAATAGATGGAGGCATTTATGTCATTCTAAATAATCCAGAGAACACAATGTTTCTGATTGATCCAAAGACGGGCGAACACTACAAAAATATCAAAGGTAAAAAAGTTGTCAAAGACTTTCTCTATATCACAATGAAGAAGCCTGGAAAAGCAATCACGACAGATGCTGACGTTAAGAAGCAGCTATACACATGGATCAAAGACAATGTGCCGCCAGATTCGATAGACACAAAAGAGTTAGATGATCTATGATGAAGTTCAAAGATTTTAAACACAGAGGTTAAAACAATATGTTTTTAGGTAGAGATGGATTTATATGGTGGATTGGTGTCGTTGAAGACAATCAAGACCCATTGGTTCTGGGCAGAGCTAAAGTTAGAATTTATGGTTATCATGCGCCAGCCCTAAGTTTAGGCACAGCCACATCAAGTCCTAGTCCATACATTCCAGGAAGAGCCGCAGGGATATTTCTTGGAGGATCTAATATATATGGGTCATTCACATCTACTCCGGCTGTTGCCGAAGACGAAGAAGCTAATCAAAATATATCAATCGGCAAGGACGATGGAGAAATGCCAACGTCTGATCTTCCTTGGGCAGTAACACTAATGCCAGCAAATATGCCAGGAGCATATGGCATACCTAATCTTGGTGATTGGGTTCTTGGATTTTTCTTAGACGGTGAAGAAGCGCAAGAGCCATGTATTCTTGGATATCTTCCTGGTATACCGCCAGGAACAATTCCTACAGATATAACAGAAAGGTTCTCAGAGCAAATTTCTACAGTTCGTTCTTTCAATAGTGTAGCGAATGTTCTGCCAAATTCCTATGCCGTAACAGGTAACGCTCAGAAAAATAGATTCAGATTTGAACAGCCATCTGGTAATGTATTCGAAATGGTTAACGACACCAGCATTGCTAATCCTATATCATTAGCGCATAGTAGTCTTGCAAATTTACAACTAAAATATAAATCAGCAATTTTAGGATTGAATGCTTCCGAGGGCGAAAATCAAAATATTGAGATTAAAGATACGTCCATATTCTTAAGACACTATAATGGCATATACGGTAGAAGTTCTGTAATGCCTGCAAGTACAGAGAATTCAGTTCGATCACAATCAATATTGCCAGCTAAACAATTTAGTATAGGCAATGCTCTTCCGGGCACAGCAGCGATTGGTAGAGATGTTGTATATACCGTACCCGCACAAGTGAACGTTCCGGGATATACATATTATCATCCGTCACGCGCAGATATAAATCCGACTTGGGAGGAACAAGATTTAGTACGTAATGTTGGATTACTAATGAATACAGTATTTCCTCCACAACCAGTAATAATATCTACAATCGCAGCACTTCCTCCTCCGCCTCGCGGTGGTGGTGGTGGAGGATGCTTCTTAGGTGAAACACTTGTCACTATGTCTGATTGGACAAAAAAGCGTATTGATCAGATTAAAGACGGTGATTATGTTTTCAATAAAGATAAAACAGAAGTGAATCAAGTTCTTTTCATCGAAAGAGTCCCAGATAAGTACATGTGGAAAGAACTGTATACGCCGACTGGAGACTATGAACCATTTGCGACACCGAATCATCCATTGTTTGTAGAAGGAGAATGGGTAGCATTAGATAATGAACTCTATCCGTGGTTAGGAAAGATCAATAGCGTTAAGAATCCAATTACATGCGAAACTCAAGGTGAATTAGTCTACAATCTATGGGTTACTGGAGATGGTACATATATAGTTAATGGCTTTGGTACTACATCTATTATGATGGATGGTGGAATTATGCGAGTTGCATATCAGTATAGATACTTATCGCAAGATATTATCATGGAAATAATGCGCGAATTCACGACACAAGGCAATATGATGACGTATGGATCATATATATTCAATAAATTATTTGGATACATCACATACAAACCAATCGTTAAGGTATTAGCGAATACGATTAAAAGTGAAAAGGAGTTTCTACCAAGAAAAGCTATGATATTTTTGATGAAAGTATTCGGTAAGACTGCAACATTTTACAATAAACTCAAAGGATAAATTATTATGACAAACCACACACAAATTACAGACACACAAGTTGAAGAATGGGCACAGGTTCTTACTCCTCAAGAAATTCTTGATCTATCAAATGGTATCAATATTACAGCAGCAATGATTATGTTTAAACTGTTTCCAAACAATCAGTTCATCAAAGAACTATTGAAGACTAAGATTGGTTGATTATAGTCAATTATAGAGAACCAACACTGTATTATAGCACTACACACATAAGCTTGTCAAGAGCAAACACAAAGAAACAAGGATAATTACCAAAATGACACATCATGAAACACTTGTAGATTTATTTAATTCCTACGTAAAGGAAAATGAAAAATTTTCTGAGAAGGGAAACAAAGCAGCAGGAACTAGAGCAAGAAAAGCACTAGCAGAATTTGCAAAGGTTTCTAAAGACAGAAGAAAAGAGATTCAAGACTCAAAAATTAGTGAAAAATTGGAAATTATCTAACATAAATAGAATATATGGCAACAGCACCCGCATTCTTTAAAGATTTATCATTAAATCTTACTCCAAATCCAGTGACTGGAGATACATCTCCAGCCGTAAACGAGAACGCAGTGAAGAAGGCGTTGATTAATTTAATTAGAACGCCGTTAGGAACTAGACCATTTAGTCCAGAATATGGAACAAGACTTTATGATTTTTTGTTTAAGCCTGCGGACAGTGAAACCGAGGCTGACATAAATGATGAATTAAATAATTGCATTACTAAATTTGAGCCTAGAGTTAAAGTCGTGTCTATCACTACTAACATGAATGATGATGGAATAGAAATTGAATTAAATTATTATGTAGTTAATGTGAGTGCGCAACAAACTCTAACAACAACAATAACAAGAACGGGCTAAACCAGATGGCTACACCAATAGATTTAAAATTAGATGGACTTAATTTCGAAGAAATTCGTGCAAATTTTAAGTTGTTTTTACAAAATCAGACAGAATTTTTAGACTATAACTTTGAAGGTTCTGGTATTGGTGTTTTGCTGGACGTATTATCCTATAACACATACTATACTGGATTCTATCAAAACATGGTAGCATCCGAAGGATTCTTAGCGACTGCGCAGAAAAGAAATTCTGTCGTAAATTTAGCTAAAGCTTTGAACTATACTCCTAGATCGGCATCATCTTCTAAAATTTCTGGAACATTAAAAGCTACTGTAGTCGGTTCACCTGCCAATATTACTATTCCAAAATATACTAAATTTCAAGCATCGATTAACGGAGCAACTTATATATTTTTAACTCAGGCGGCGGTTACACTTTTCAACAATTCTGGCATATATGTTAGCACTGCCGATGATAATGTACAATTAATTGAAGGTAGATCAATCTCGGAAAAATACACATATAATGTTAATGATCCGGATCAAAGATTTATAATATCTAATCCAACAGCAGATACGACAACATTAACTGTTAAAATTCAGAACTCATCTTCAGATAGTACTATTAAATTTTATAAATTAGCATCGGACGTTATTACACTCACAAGCGCCTCTGAAGTATATTACTTAGAAGAAGTAGAAGACGGTAAATTTAGAGTAACTTTTGGTGACAATATTATAAGTAAGAAATTGACACAAGGCAATATTGTATATCTAGATTATGTTGTATCTACTGGAACTTTAAGTAATGGAATTAAATCTTTTATATTAGCATCAAATGTTGATGGCATCACAGATTTAACATTTACTCCAAATTCAGGAACTTCAGCCGCTGGCGGTCAAGATAGAGAATCTATTGCATCTATTAAGTTTGCTGCACCTAAATCATTTGCTGCACAGAATAGGGCAGTTACTGCTGAAGATTATGAATCGCTAATGTTAACTGCACCAAATGTGGGATCAGTAGCAGTTTGGGGTGGACAAGATAATGATCCGCCTGCATACGGCAAAGTATTTATTGCAGTTCGTCCAGTATTGGGTGAAATATTAAGTGCTTCTGAGAAGTTAAATATTATTAATAGTATTATTAATCCAAAACGAGTTTTAGCTATTTCTACTGAGATTGTTGATCCTGATTACATTTACCTTAAATTAGTTTTAGATATTAAATATGATCCTAATCAGACTGTCGAAACGTCAACTAGTTTAAAGAGCAGATTGGTTGATGTGATTAAAACATACAATGATGAAAATTTAAATTCTTTCTCTAAGTATTATAGACAGTCTGCGCTATCAAGAATAATCGACAATGCTGATAGGTCTATTGTTAGTAGTTCAATATATGCAACTATGACAAGGGAACTTAATGTTCAATTGAATGTTGCATTTAAATATACTATCAGATTTTCTAATCCAATTGATAGTGCTACATTGAATAGACTAGCATCTAATCCATATGGTCTAGGAAACAAAGTAACATCTAATGAATTTAGTTACGGTGGATTTACTGGTTGTTTCCTTGAAGATAATGGTGGATTAATTAGAGTATATCGTAAAGTAGGAACAACAAACGTGGCTGTTGCTACTAATGTAGGCACAATCGATTACAATTCAGGAACTATTATTCTTAATGATTTTATTCCTACAGCGTTTGCTGATGGTGGTGTAGAATTGCGAGTTACTGCAACACCAGCATCGTCAGATATTCTTCCATTAAGAGGTCAAATTGTTACTATTCGTGATGAAGATATCACTCTTACTTTAATTGACGACAATTCTATTAGTTTAGTTAGAAGATATTAATGTCAACATACGACACGCTATTTAAGCCATCATTATCAATACAGAATCAAATTCCAAAGCTAGATGATACTAGCTTTCAGACTTTGCTGGCTGGTTATTATGAATGGCTGCAAACTTCTAAATTAGAATTTTACGATTCTGTTGGAACTTTTAAAAATGGCGAATTCATAATTGGAACAACAACAAAGGCTAGAGCATTAATTAAAGTTGTTGGAAGCAATTATGTTGTCATAAAAATGATAACAGAAACTCCTTTCAATTTGCGTGAGCAAATTACGGGTGAAACTTCTGGCGCTACTGCATATGTATTTTCGATTAAAGATAACGTAGTTCGTGCTACAGGCCAATATCTCAACAACAAAAATCCAGAAAAAGCTTCTGGTATTTATTTTGATTATTTAAGAGATGAATTGAATAAAGGTATTCCTAGCATATCTGTGGCCGACAGAAGAGATATTGTTAATAAGTTTAAAGATTTTTATCACTCAAAGAGCAATGAAGAAGCTTATAAATTTATTTTTGCTGCACTATATGATGACAAAGCAATTGAGCTTAGATATCCTGGAGCAGATGTGCTTAGAATATCTGATGGCAAATATGATAAACCAACTACACTTAGAGTAGTTACTGTTAGCAATATTAATGAGACTTTATCAAATAAGACTATTGCTGGAGTTACTAGTGGCGCTCTTGCTTTAGTTACTGGTGTAGTATCAACAAACATATCGGACTTACCATATTCAGAATTAACTCTAAATTTAACTACTGGCACATTTATTGCTGACGAAAGTATTAAAATAGCAGGCACTAATACATCAATCACTACAGTCTATGGTGTAATTGCTGGAGTTAATATCAATGATGCTGGAAGTGGATACTCAGTTGGTGATGTTCTTCCAGTTGTCGGTGCAGGATATGATGGTAAAATTACAGTGTCCGAAATTGGATCAGGACTTATCAATAAAGTAAAATTAAATTCTACTGGATATGGATACAGAGTCGGATCACAATCTATAATCGATAATTCAGGAACTGACGGTTCTGGACTTGTCGTAGCAGTTAAAGCTATAGCGAATTCATACATTCTCAATGGAAATACTGTAGGTGAAGTTACTGCAATTGAAATTTTAAATACAGGTTCTGAATATAGTGCTGTCCCGACAATCACACTAGAAGACACTACAATAAAATCTATCGGAGCATTATCCGAAAGATTGATCACACTTAAAGATAGAGGCTCAGATTATTCTGTAGGAAATACATTAATATTTACTGGCGGCTCTGGTGCAAATGCAGTGGGCATAATTGCTTCTATAGGAAACATTGACAATATTGTCACTGAAATTGAAGACTACTTCACAACAGAAGATGGTTTCTACATTATAAATGAAAGAAACATAACGGACGATACGGATTATGGTTTTGATAATATTCTTCTCGAAGGCAAAAGAGGCGCTGTCTATAATCTAATTCAAGAAGAAACTTTAAACGGTAAAGCTAGTGCAATCAAGCATGAAGATTGGTTAAATATTGGACCAATTTCTAGAATTGAATTGACAAATTCTGGCGATGGATATACAGCAAATGCTTTACCTACAATAACAGCTAACTCGACAACAGGTTATAGCTCAGAGTTTGTATGTACAGGAATACAGGGCGCTGGCGCAACCGCAATTGTAGATTTTGCAAATAACGTTTCTGGTCTAGGATCAATTCGTGCAGTAGATATTGTTCAAGGATTAAATTACAGTTCAAGTAATACTACAATTAATGCTACAGGATTTGGTGCAGGTAATGCTAATTTAACTCCTATAATTACTGGAACAACAGTATCTAAAGGATTGTATCTAAACAACGATGGTAAGATTAACAATAAGATAATTCAAGACTCTTATTTCTATCAAGACTTCTCTTACGTTATTAAAAGTAGTAATAACTTTGGATCATATAGTAAATTAATTAAAGACATTCTTCATCCAGCTGGAATGGAATTCTTTGGTGAAATTGTTCTATTGAGCCTTATTGAAAATGCTTTTAATGAAATACAGGTAAGTGCTGAGATTGTTAAACAAATTCCGTTGAATGCTGCGGTTCCAGAAGCCGCAGACTTCTATCAAGGAGAACTAAATGGTCAATTTAAAGATTTAAAAATCTTCGACTTGTGGTATGTAGAGGTTCAAGCATATACTGGAGAAACGCTTTTAGACCAATGGCACACATGGGACGGTCCTCACGTTACTAAATTGATTAAATCTCCAGGAACAGTCACCATCACAACTGTTATGTCAGGAAATACTATTATAAGCTCTAGTGTTGTCGGCATAGGAACAAATTTTACAAGTGATTATTTGGATGGAGAAGAGTTGATTGTTGGTGTTGAAAGTGCAGACGAAAGCGCAAACATATTGACCGTAGCAAATAGTACTTTTATGACATTAAATCTTGTTCGACCATTGTCAGGAACTTACTCAGGCGCAAACATATTTAAGCGCAGATTACAATAATATATTGTATAAATAGAATATAGAAATAAAGGAACATAATCATGCCAGGATTAGCAACTAGTAATTTTAGACTTCACAATTCAGAGCAATTTGTTGAAGCATTCTCAGAAGCAGCAAATACTTCAATGTATCTGTTTATTGGCGGCACTTCACCGTATCCAGCTGGCGCCGATGATACGGGAAATTATCCGACTCCTATTAATGATACTGCTAATATCGAGTATATACCATGGCGTGATGCTATCGCAGCTAAAAGAATTCAAGCTTCAGATATTACAAACGGCATAAGACGATTGGACTGGGCGACAGGAACTGTTTATGATATATATGACCACACTGACGCGACACTATCAGACCAAGACTTTTATGTTATCACTGAAGAGTATAACGTATATAAATGCCTTTCGAATAATTATGGCGCAGCTTCTACATCAAAACCTACTGGCACAGGAAGTTCTGAAATTACACTTGCAGATAACTATATCTGGAAATACATGTATACAGTTTCTACATCCGATGCGTTGAAGTTCGTAACACGCGATTATATTCCAGTTAAAACAGACGATACAATATCGGCAGCAGCAATAGATGGGGCAATTCATTTTATCAAAAAAACTTCAGGCGGTAGCGGATACTTTCAAGGTAACACTACAGTCACTATAGTTGGAGATGGAACTGGTGCTACAGCTAGTCCTGTTATTTCAGGCGGCGCCCTTACTCAAGTTACAATTTCAAATAAAGGCACTGGTTATACATATGCAGAAGCAGTGATTACTGGTGTAGGTACAGGTGCAGTAGCGATTCCTATTATTAGTCCAAAGAATGGTCATGGTGACGATGCAGTTAAAGAATTATATGGCACATATGTCCTGCTTAATGCTAGATTAGCAGGTTCAGAATCTAGTACAATTCCAACATCAAACGATTATAGAAAGCTGGGACTCATACGCGATCCATTTTTATATGGAACATCTTCAATTGCATATGGCTCTAATTACAGAGCAACATATAGATATACATTTCCTACAGCTCCAACTGCAAACTATTTAGCCGATGAACTAGTCACTGCAACAGTCGATGGAGTAACAACAACAGCAACTGTTATTGAATGGGACTCGGCTAGTAAATATCTATATACTACAAAGCCTATTCCAAAAGATATAACAACATCTTCTGCAATTGTAGGAGCAAACTCTACTGCGAGTGGCACAGCTAATAGTATTAACACTCCAGGACTTCAGCCATATACGGGCGATATTTTGTATATTGAAAATCGCGGTAAGATTACTAGAACTGCCGATCAGATTGAAGATATTAAGCTAATCATCGAATTTTAATAAGGTCATAGAACAATATGTCTACTCCAGGTAATATCAATTTAAACGTAAGTCCGTACTATGACGATTATAATGAGGATTCAGATTTCGTAAGAGTTCTATATCGTCCAGGGCGCGCAATTCAAGCAAGAGAATTGACACAAGCCCAAACATATCAACAGAAGCAATTTGAAAGATTTGCAAATTTTATTTTTGATGAAGGTGCTATTGTTGATGGATGTGAAATTTCTCCAAATTTAAAACTAGATTATGTTAAGCTTCAGTCAACATATTCTGGCAACACAGTAGTAGTAAACAATTTTGTTGGTCAACAAATTATTGGTGCTAATACTGGTGTTATTGCGCGAGTTAATTTAGCTACTGATCTTGAGGGCGATGATCCTAAGACGCTATTCATATCTTACACTAGCGGTGGTGGTGCATTATTATCGTGCAACACTAACGACCAAATGGTTGTTGGTAATGAAATTAAATTTTCATTTCCTATAGACACTACAAACACAGCCACAATTACTTCAGTATGGGACGATCCATACACAGGACAACCTTATTTTGTAATTACTGGCTCTGGAGATTTTCCAACTACAGTTCCAAATACAATAACAGGAACAAGCACCGACGTAAACGGAAGTCCATTTACTGTTTTATTGAATACTGGATTTGATAAGAGAACGTCTTCAAAATTTGAAGATTCTGAAATATTAATTTGCACTACCACTACTGGCACATTCTACGCAAATACTGCAACTTTAGATGCGACACAACATGTTGTTGATCCAGATAGTGAAACCGAAGTTACTTTTACAAAAGGTTCTGCATTAACTATTGGTGCAGGAATTGTTTATATTGCAGGTCATTTTGTAAATCGTGATTCGCAAACAATCGTATTAGACAAATACACTAATACACCATCTTACAAAGTTGGATTAGTTCCTAATGTCGAATTTGTAGATTCGATTGATGATTTTTCATTAGTCGATAATGCGCAAGGAAGTCCTAACTTTCAAGCACCGGGCGCAGATAGACTTAAAATTACAACAACACTCAAAAAGTATGATTTGAATGATGATGTAGTTTTGGATAGTTTTGTGTCTTATGTTGAAATTGACGAGGGCACAATAAGAAAGCGTAAAACTATTGAAATTGGTGGTCAAATTGAAGATGCTATTGCACAGCGTACATATGAAGAATCTGGTGACTACACATTAAACGATCCAATTATTGCTGCGCGTGAGCATTTAATTAATGGTGATAATCGTGGACGATATACTCTAGGACAAGGAGGCGATAATGAACTTCTAATTATTAACGTTGATCCAATAACAGCATATGTTTCGGGATATAGATATGAAACTGTTGGTAAAGCGGAAGTTAATATTCGCAAAGGAACAGATACTCAATATAATGAACAAGTAAAAACACAATTAGCTTTTGGCGGTGGCATAAATGTTAAAGAAGTTGTCGGCGCCTGGGATATCAATCAAGGCACTAAAGTAGATATATACAACACTTTTCAGACTGCAATTTCAAATACAACCTTTGCTTCTACTACAGTAGCTGGTACTAAAATTGGTACTGCTAGAATTAAGTCTTTAGAATTCGTAAGTGGTACTCCAGGAATATCTACTGCTGTATATAATTTCTATCTATATGATATAGCTATGTTAGCTTCAGCCGATTTTTCTACTGCGCGTTCATTTTATCTTCCTGGCTCTCCAGCAAAATTTGCAGACATTGTTCTGGACGATTTAGGGCGAGCGGTACTGTCGGACGCAACATTTGATAAACTGATTTTTAAATTGCCATACAGCGCAACAAAAACTCTACGTGATACTAACAACAACATTGAATCTGGATTTTATTTTAAATCTGAAAAATCATTTACTTTTACTTCTGGTAGTGCTACCTTAAATTCTACGGATGCTAGTGAAACTTTTGAGGGTACTGGTGCATTGACTGTCTCACAGAAAAATAATAATTACTATCTTGTGCCAACAACTACATCAAACACTGCTGCTTTGACTGGTACTGTAGCAATTGCTGCAAGTAGTAATGTAGTAGTAGGTACAGGAACAACATTCTCATCGCAGTTTAATGTTGGAGATGTTATTCGTGTAAATAGTCTAGATAGAATTGTGGGTGCTATTAGTAATGCGACACACATGACGTTGACTACAACTCATACTGGTGCGACTGCAAATACATATTCTAAATCTTTTCCTGCGGGCAAACCAATTAGTTTATCTGGATTTGGAACATACGGTTCAGGAGTAAGAAGCGCGACAGTCGGCACAGGAGGTGCATCCATTACGATTGATATTGCAGAGAATATTGCACCTGATGCTAAACTAATTGCTTCAATGGCTAGAAGTAATGCTAGAGAAAAGTCTAAGCTATTAAGCTACGGTAATGAAGTTTATATTCAAGCGAACACTCATCCTATCGGAATAACTGGACCATGGAGTTTAGGAAAAGGTGACGTAATTACAGTACGTGCAATTTATCAGGCAAATAATTTTGCTTCTGTTCCTACGACAGCAAACACTAACGTAACTGCATATTATACTCTTAACAATGGTCAGACTGATAATACATACGAACATGCAACACTCTCACCAATTAATGGAACTATTCCTACTGGTAGATTGCTAGTAGTATTTGATTCATATAATCATAACACTACTCAAGGTACTGGATACTTCTCAATCGATTCATATCCAATTAATGACTCGATAGATTCAAATACTACGATTACGACTTCAGAAGTTCCTGTATACATTAGTAAAAAAACTGGAGATACATATAATCTACGCGACTGTTTAGATTTTAGACCAATTAAGACTGCAAACACTACTGCAATAAATCCTATTGATCCAGAAACGTATCAAATACCTACAACTGGTTCTGTCGGTCTTCACATTCCTACACCAGATTCTGATTTTGATGCAGACTTGATTTATTATAAGGGTAGAAAATCTAGATTATATCTAGATCAAGATGGAGAATTCAAAATCAACGATGGTCCTGCTTTAGATCAAGATTCTACATCACCAGCAGCTATTCCAGGTACACTACAGTTAGCAGAATTGACTATTCCTCCATACCCATCTTTAATATCTGGAGTCGGCATAACTCCATTTAAAAATAGAAGATATACTATGCGGGACGTTGGCTCTATTGAACAAAGAGTATTCGATTTAGAAGCTTATAATTTAATGAATTCTGCTGAAAAGCAAGTTGTAAATACTGTCATTGTCGATTCTGTTACTGGTGTAGACAAATTAAAAAATGGACTTTTAGTAGACGTATTTACTGGACACAATACTGCTGACGTAAACTCTCCATTATACAAAGCGTCAATTGATAGACATAATAATTGTGTGACAGCATATTCAAATAATGAAATGCAGATCGCATTAGCATATAATACGGCTGGTTCTTCTGGTGTAACTAAAACATCTGGTAAGAAATTGATGTTAGCGTACACTCAGATTGTGTCTACAGCAAATCAGTATTTTGTTACATCAAATACTATAATATCTGATATTCCAAGTAATTTTGTTGGAGATTTATCTCTATTTCCATCTACAGATAACTGGCTCAATACTACAAGAGTTCCTGGAAAAGATTTAGCAAATGATCCTACAGGACAATTAGATAACTGGAAAATTAGAGCAGATGCATGGAACACAGAAATTAATCCAGCAGTAAGATATTTTATCGGTGATAATCCTACAGTTCGTAGTTTAGAATCTACAGGAGTAGTTTCTTCAAGCGTTTCTTCTTCTACTGTAAGCGCATTGAATAGTGCTATTCTTACACAACAACAAACTAACCCTGCTACAGGCAGAGTTTTAGATACTTCTGTTCAACACACTATGCGTAGCCGTGATATTATTGTATCTGCAAATGGATTAAAAAATTCTACTAGACTGTACTTCTATTTTGATGGTATGGATGTTACTGCTAATACTACTCCGATATCAATAAGTGGAACAATTTCTGACATTTATGAAACATTTGATGCTAATGGATTTCTTCCACAAACATCTGCATTATTCACTAGACAAATTGCAGGAGAAACTGGAATTACTTCAGCTAATGGTAAATTTACTGGCATTTTTAGAGTTCCGGCAGATAAATTTAATGTTGGTGCAAGAGAATTTAAAATTTCAGATAAATCTACTTACGGCGACACTTCAGAATCTTCTTATGCTAGATGTGTATTCTATGCACAAGGATCGTCTATAACAAGTACTAGCAGCATTTTAGACACAAGACCTACTAATAGATTATCAAATAAATCTTTAGTTTCTTCGTTAGAAAAAGACGTTGAAAGTGGCACAGCTACAAGAATTATTGATCCTCTGATTCAAACATTCACTGTAGACCCAAGCACATACACTAAAGGTATGATGGTAACTTCAGTTGATTTATTTTTTGCAGCAAAACCAACTACATCCTCTACTGATGGCGTGACTTTAGATATTAGAGAATATGATTACGTTAGCAAAGCACCATCTCGAAATATTATTGGAAATCAAATTGCTAGATTAGAGAATAGTTCAATTAATGTTAATACGAATCCTACGTCAAGCACTCCTAGTACGTTTACATTCTCTAATCCTATATATTTACAACCTGGTAAAACATATTGCATTGCTATTAAGCCTGATGGCAATAATCCTGCATATAAATTGTGGATTGCAGAAGCTAATCAAAGAGACTTATCATCTTCGACAATTACGAATAGATATGTTACATTAACTTCACAGACTGAATTGTGGACACCATCGTCAGGTGGAAAATGGACAAAATCAACTACTAAAGACTTAAAGTTTGCAGTAAAAATTGCTCGATTCTTTGATCCTAAATTAGTAACATCTAAAAGAGGTGTTGCAGTATTAAACAATATGCCAATTTCTAATACAATTAGTGGCATTACTTATACTGGAATATATCCAAATGTTGAAGATTTATCTTTGTCTGCTACTGAAATTGCATATGAAATAGCACAAGCTAATGCTTCATCTTCATCTGTTTCTACTTTCACTCAGATTAAAAATTTAGAACTTATTAAAAATAGCGTCCTATATCAGATATCTAACACTGCAACAGAATTTACTGGTGGATTTAAATCATTAAAAATTCGCGCATCACTTAGAACCGATGATGCATATGTTTCTCCATATATTGATTTGCAAAGAATTAATTGTGCGTTGACTAAAAATGAAATTAATGATTCACTATATGCTACTGTAACAGGTACTGCTGAATTGAGTTCATCTAGTAATGTTGTTATTGGATATGGAACAACATTTAGCACAGAGCTTGCTGGTGTGAAATATATTAAAACATCGACAAATGAATACCGTCAAATTATCAGTATCAGTAACAATTCATACTTAACTGTTGCAAACAATTTTAATACGACTTCTAATGGAGTATCAATATATTACAATACTGAAGATAATCCAGTAGGACCACACACAGCATTAAGTAGATATATCACAAGAGTTGTTACATTGAATGATGGATTTGATTCTTCAGACTTAATTGTGTACTTAGACGTTAATCGCCAGAAGACTACTGATATTAAGGTATACTATAAGATATTGAATAGCGCAGATCAGGATGCGTTTAATGATAAATTCTGGACAGAAATGAGTTTAGAAGGTCTTAAAACATTTGCAACATCTCCTAATGACTACTCGCTGCAAAAATATGTAGTACCACAGTTTGGTAAAAAGATAGTACTATTAACTGGAACTGCAAATACTAATACTACTACTGCTGCAATAGTTGGAACAGGCACATTGTTCACTGAGCAACTGAAAGCTAATGACACTATTGCACTTGGATTAAGTAAGACTCAAGGTATTGTTTCAAGTATTTCAAATAATACCTATATGACATTGCAATCTGTTCCTGCTGCTAACACTACAGGACAAGACATATATAGATCAATGGAAAATACTATTACATATACTACACCTAATGGTATAACATACAGTGGATTTAAATCTTTTGCAGTAAAAATAGTATTTTTGTCTAGCAATATTTGCAATATTCCTAAAGTTAAAACTGTTAGGGCAGTCGCTTTAGTATAAAAGCATCATAAATATATGAACACAATTCAACTCACAGAAAAAGTAGCAGGCTTTAGTGAACGTGATTTACATTCTAAAGCACTACTAAATACTGATACAGATGCACTTATGAGATATAAGCTACAGAGACAAAGAGCACTTCGTGATACACAGAGTAGTGAGGACATAGTTTCTATGAAACAAGAACTATCGTGTCTAAAAAATGATTTAAATTGTATAAAAGAAATGCTTTTAAAAATAACAAAAGAAGGTAAGTAAATGCCAATCCTAACCGTTGATCAATCAAACACCTTTAACCAGTTTAGAGTAACTACTAACCAGGTTATTGCTAATGTCAATTCACAGTATGATGGAACTGCGAATCTCATTTTAAATAGCGCAAATAGCACGACTATAAATGTCGCTTCATTGACGGTTTATGGTGACGCAGCCATTCAAGGCGGCGACATTACTACAAACAATTTAACATTTACTGTAGCGAATGCAACCGCAACAACACTACAACTAGGTGGTGCTGCTAACGTATTGATCGGTTCTACTACAGGCAATACTAATATCCGTTCTGCAAATACAGTACTCTCTGGTGATCTAGTTGTTCAAGGTGGAGATATTAACACCAATCAAACAACATTTAATGTAGCAAACACTACAGCGACAACTTTAGAACTTGGTGGTGCTGCTAACGTCAACATCGGCTCTACAGCAGGCAATACTAATATCCGTTCTGCAAATACTGTATTAGTCGGAGATTTGATTGTTCAAGGTGGCGACATTAACACCAATCAAGCATCATTCACTGTAGCAAATACTACAGCGACAACCGTGAACGTCGGCGGTGCTGCAACTTCTGTATTGATTGGTGCAACAACAGGTAACACCATAATTCGTTCAGCAAATACAGTATTAGTTGGTGACTTGATTGTTCAAGGTGGCGACATTAACACTGATCAAGCTTCATTTACTGTAGCAAATACTACAGCAACAACACTGAGCGTTGGTGGCGCAGCAACTTCATTACTATTAGGCGCGACAACTGGTACTGCAACAATTAGAAATGCGACTACAGTTATCACTGGAGACTTGACAGTATCTGGTGGAGATATTGTAGGTACAGCATCATTAAATCTTGCTAATGTAACAACAACAAATTTAGAATTAGGTGGTGCTGCTAATGTAAACATCGGTTCAGCCACTGGCAATACAACAATTCGCAGTGCAAATACAGTATTGTCTGGTGATCTATTTGTTAACGGTGGTGATGTTAATACTAATCAAACAACATTCACATTAGCAAATACAACATCAACAACATTGGAATTGGGTGGTGCCGCTAATGTAAACATCGGTTCAGCCACTGGCAATACAACAATTCGCAGTGCAAATACAGTATTGTCTGGTGATCTATTTGTTAACGGTGGTGATGTTAATACCAATCAAACATCATTTAACGTAGCAAATGCAACAGCAACGACACTCAGCGTTGGTGGTGCTGCTACAGATTTAATGTTAGGTGCTACTACAGGCACAGCAACAATTCGCAATGCAACTACAGTAATTACTGGAGACTTGACGGTATCTGGTGGAGACATTGTAGGTACTGCATCATTAAATCTTGCTAACGTAACAACAACGACACTACAAATTGGCGGTGCAGCTAATGTAACTATTGGTTCCGCTACAGGCAATACTAATGTCCGTTCTGCGAACACAGTATTAACGGGCGACTTGTTTGTTCAAGGTGGTGATATTGTTACAACGACTGCAACAGCAAACTTAGCAAACTCTACGACTACGACATTGAACATCGGTGGTGCAGCAACTTCAATTACGATAGGTGCTGCAAATAGTGGAACATTCACTATTAATAACAATAAAGCCGTTATTAACAGCACAGGAGCATTACGTGTTCCTGTTGGTAATACTGCACAACGTTTAACAGCATCACAAGGTGAAGTTAGATACAACACAGACGTAACTGCATATGAAGGTTATGACGGCTCAAACTGGTCAAGTCTTGGTGGTGTAAAATCTGTAGACGGCTTGACATTTATTATTGCAGAAACATCTCCAGGCGCTTCTGACGATACTCTCCACTTCTATACTGCAAACGGCGCAACAAGCTATGAAGTAGCGCAGATGAATGCAACTAAGCTTGCAATTCTTCAGAGTACCGAAGCTTCAAACACAACAACTGGCGCATTAACTGTAGCTGGTGGTGTGGGTATTGCAGGTAATCTGTATGTAGGTGGAACTCAAACATTTACTGGTAGCACGACCCTTACTGGAGACTTAGCAGTTAATGGCGGTGATATTACAACAACTTCAAGCGCATTTACTCTTGCTAATACTAATGCATTAACTCTAGAGCTTGGCGGCGCAGCTAATGTAAACATTGGCTCTTCAGCAGCTAATACTACAACAACAATTCGTTCTGCAAATACAGTTATAAGTGGTAATACGACTATAACTGGCAACTTGACAGTAAACGGCAACACTACAACCATCAACTCAACAACATTGAGTATTGATGATAAGAATATTATTCTTGCAGACGGCGCTACAGACAACGCATCAGCAAACGGAGCTGGTATCACTATTGCGGGATCAAATGCTAACGTAGTTTATCTATCTGCTTCTGATTCGTTTGATATCAATAAGAGTATTATTACTTCAGGCGACTTAGCAGTTAATGGCGGTAATATTACAACATCATCATCAACATTTAACGTAGCTAATGCAACAGCGACAACACTTAGCGTTGGCGGTGCAGCAACTTCAGTTCTGATTGGTGCAACAACTGGAACCGCCACAATTCGTAATGCATCTACAGTTCTTGTTGGAGACTTAGCAGTTAACGGCGGTGATATTACAACATCATCATCAACATTTAACGTAGCTAATGCAACAGCGACAACATTACAAATTGGTGGTGCAGCTAATGTAACAATTGGTTCTGCTGCTGGCAATACAAATATTCGTTCTGGAAACACTGTATTGTCTGGTGATTTAGTTGTTCAAGGTGGTGACATTAACACCGATCAAGCATCATTTAATGTAGCAAACACTACAGCAACATCGTTAAGTCTTGGTGGTGCTGCTACGACATTGATAATTGGCGCAACAACTGGAACTGCTACAATTAGAAATGCATCTACAGTAATTACAGGAGACTTAACTGTTTCTGGTGGTGACATTGTAGGAACAGCATCATTAAATCTTGCTAATGTAACAACAACAAATTTAGAACTTGGTGGTGCAGCTAACGTAAACATTGGCTCTACTGCTGGTAACACTGTAATCCGTTCTGCAAATACAGTATTGACTGGTGATCTATTTGTTAACGGTGGAGATATTCTATCGACACAATCAACTCTTAATATTGCAAATACTACTTCTACGACACTTAGCGTTGGTGGTGCTGCTACATCATTACTATTAGGTGCAACAACAGGCACAGCTACAATTCGAAATGCGACTACAGTTATCGATGGCGATTTAACAGTCTCTGGTGGAGATATTGTAGGTACTGCAACACTGAACCTTGCTAATACAACTACTACAACATTAAACTTAGGCGGTGCTGCAACTTCAGTCTTGATTGGCGCAACAACTGGTAACACTACAATCCGTTCTGCAAACACTATATTATCTGGCAATACAATTGTTGGAGGTTCAATTAGCAGTACAAATACTACAGCACTTAGCATAAGATCACTTGCTGGCACTACAGCAGCGCCAATTAACATTACTGCTGGTACTTCATCAGGAAGTGGTAATCCTGGTGGAACAGTCAATATTGTCGCAGGTGGTAGCACAAGTGGTGCGTCAGGGCAAGTTAATATTACTAGCGGCGCTGGTTCTGGATCCAGCAGCGGTGGCGCCATAAGTATAACTGTCGGTTCTGCTTTAGGCACAGGTGGTGGTGCTGCCGTGAATATCGTCGCAGGATATTCACAACTTGCCGGCGCCGGTGAAGTTTATATTACTGGCGGTGGTAGCGGTGGTACCAATGGCGGTGACGTTAATATTACTGGCGGGCAAGGCGCCAGCACACAAGGCCGTGTGGTAATTAGAGGCGGCGATGGTGATACAAATCTAGGCGGTGATGTTTATATTGCCGGCGGATACGGCGATCCTGGCGGGAAAATATACCTACAAAGGGGCAATGACACTAAGGTAACTATTGGAAGCGCAAGTGATGAAGCAACTAGTAACACAACTGGTGCGTTAGTAGTCACTGGCGGAGTTGGCATTAGCGGCAACACACATATTGGTGGCAACTTAGTAGTTAACAGCAATAATATCACCACAACAAATGCTATATTTAACGTAGCAAATACGACAGCAACAACACTACAAATTGGTGGTGCAGCTAATGTAAACATTGGTTCTGCTACAGGTAACACAAATATTCGTTCTGCGAACACTGTATTAACTGGCGAATTGTTTGTTAATGGCGGTGACATTGTATCAACTTCTGCAACGTTTACTTTTGCAAACAATACCACAACAACTTTAGAACTTGGTGGTGCAGCTAACGTAAATATTGGTTCTGCAACTGGTAATACTACAATTAGAAGTGCTAATGTTATTGTAACTGGTAATACAATTATTGGCACAGATTTAGCAGTTAATGGTGGAGACATTACAACTTCAGCAGCTACATTTACTGTAGCTAATGCAACTGCAACAACATTAAGTCTTGGCGGTGCTGCAACATCATTACTATTAGGTGCAACAACAGGAACAGCTACAATTAGGAATGCAACTGTCACTCTAAATGGTGACTTGAACGTTAATGGTGGAGACATTGGCACATCATCGGCTACAGCAACTGTATTCAATACAACTGCAACAACATTAAACGTTGGCGGTGCTGCCACGACAGTATCAATTGGCGCGGCAACAGGCAATACTACAATTAACTCTGGAAATACAGTAGTTTCAGGTGATCTATTTGTTAATGGTGGTGATATCAACACTAACCAATCTACATTCAATATTGCAAACACAGGTGTAACTGCACTAAGAATTGGTGGATCGGCAACAGATATTATTATTGGTGGCACTTCAGGCAATACAGTTATACGAAATACCTTACAGTTTACTGGCGCTAGTGTAACCAGTCTTGAGGGTGTGTTTACTGCAAACGTAGCAGTTAATGGTGGTGGTGTTACTACTACAAATACCATTTTTACTCTTGCAAATACTACGGCAACAACACTTAGCGTCGGTGGTGCAGCGACTTCAGTTTTAATTGGCGCATCAACTGGCACAGCAACAATTAGAAATGCTACAGTCACTTTAGATGGAGACTTGAACGTTAACGGCGGTGATATTAACACCAATCAAACAACATTTAATGTAGCAAATACAACTGCGACTTCAGTTCGCTTAGGTGGTGCAGCTACAGATTTAATGTTAGGCGCAACAACTGGCACAGCAACAATTCGTAATGCGACTACAGTAATCACTGGAGATTTGACAGTTTCTGGTGGAGATATTGTAGGTACTGCGTCATTGAACTTAGCTAACGTAACAACAACGGCACTTGAACTTGGCGGTGCAGCTACAACATTGAATATGGGTGCTGCAACAGGTACAGCAACAATTCGCAATACAACAGTTAACTTGCTAGGAAGTGCATTGACTGCTCCAGCAACATTCGCTTTAGCAAACACTACTTCAACAACACTACAAATTGGTGGTGCTGCAACTACATTAAACTTAGGTGCAGCTACGGGTACAGCAACAATTAGAAATGCATCTACTATTCTTGTTGGAGACTTGGCAGTTAACGGTGGTGACATTACCACAACTTCAACAACATTCACATTAGCAAATACAACTGCAACGACTTTGAATGTTGGCGGCGCAGCAACTTCAGTATTGATCGGTGCTACTACAGGCAACACTACAATTCGTTCTGCGAATACTATTACAAGCGGTAATGTTATTGCCGGCGGAACAATCACGGAGACTGCTAATGGTCAACAGTGGGCAGTAGCATCTCAGTACGATATCGGTATTAATCCGAATCAGATTCCTTTGAATCAGTACTTGGGTTCAATGGCATTCCAAAGTGCTGACGGCATTTCTGTAGGTATTGCAACAGTAACTGACGATCTAGCAGTTAACGGCAGCAACATCACTACAACAAATACGACATTCACTGTAGCAAATACAACTGCAACAACAGTAAGTCTTGGTGGTGCTGCTACATCTCTATTGATCGGCGCAACAACAGGTAACACTACAATTCGTTCTGCTAATACCGTATTGACGGGTGATCTAGTTGTTCAAGGTGGTGATATTAACACTAACCAAACAACATTTACAGTAGCAAATACGACTGCGACTTCAGTTCGCGTAGGTGGTGCTGCTACAGATTTGATACTTGGAGCTACTACAGGTACAGCCACAATTAGAAATGCAACTACAGTAATTACTGGAGACTTAACTGTTTCTGGTGGTGACATTGTAGGTACAGCATCATTAAATCTTGCGAATACGACAACAACTGCGCTTGAACTTGGTGGCGCTGCAACTACATTGAACATGGGTGCAGCTACAGGTAATACAAATATTCGTTCCGCTAACACTGTATTGACTGGTGAACTATTTGTTAACGGCGGTGATATCTTTACTACTGCTGCAACATTCACTGTAGCAAACACTACAGCAACAACGCTAGAACTTGGCGGTAGTGCTAACGTAAACATTGGTTCTACAACTGGCAACACAACAATTCGTAGTGCGAACACTGTATTGACTGGTGATCTATATGTTAACGGTGGTGATATTCTATCGACTCAAGCAACTCTTAATATTGCAAATACTACAGCGACAACACTCAGCGTTGGCGGTGCAGCTACTGCACTTCTATTAGGTGCAACAACTGGTACAGCTACAATTAGAAATGCATCTACAGTTATCACTGGTGACTTGACAGTCTCTGGTGGTGACATTATAGGAACTGCATCGCTAAACTTAGCTAACGTAACCACAACTGCTCTTGAAGTTGGTGGTGCTGCTACGACATTGAATATGGGTGCTGCTACAGGCACTGCGACAATTAGAAATGCTACAGTAACTTTAGCTGGTAGTGCATTGACTGGTCCTGCAACGTTCTCTGTTGCAAATACAACATCAACAACTTTAGGTATTGGTGGTGCAGCAACATCGTTACTGATCGGTGCAACTACAGGCACTGCGACAATTAGAAATGCTACAGTAACTTTAGCTGGTAGTGCATTGACTGGTCCTGCAACGTTCTCTGTTGCAAATACAACATCAACAACTTTAGGTATTGGTGGTGCTGCAACATCATTATTAATTGGTGCTACTACTGGTAACACTACAATTAGAAGTGCAAACACAATTGTAAACGGCAACTTAGGAATAGGGACAGCTTCGCCAAGCACAAAACTTCATGTTGCTGGAACATCAGCAATTGCCCGCATTGACAGGACTGCTGACGCTTCTGCGAATCCAGAGTTACAACTTTCTGCTGTGGGTCGTCAGTTTAATGTTGGTGTTGGCGGAGGTAGTTTTGCAACCGCTGCTATACAAGGTTCTTACTATCTTTATGATGCAACTGCCGCAGATTATCGTTTTGTAATTGATAGCAGCGGTCTTGTAGGTATAGGGACAAGTGATCCTACATCAAAACTTCATGTTGTTGGCGGAAGAACTGATTTAACAGCGGGTTCAGAAACCTATGCTTTAGGTGTTCGATATGGCACTGGAACTGGCATTTACTACATCGGAGCAACAAACTCATTAACTCCTGATATGGTGTTTAGTCAAACGGGCGGCTCAGAGCGTATGCGCCTTACAGATGCTGGTGACTTAGGCGTTGGCGGCACCACGCCAGAAAGTAAACCAAAACTTAGTATGTATGGCGGCATTCGTTTTATGGCAAATGAAGCCGCAGCAAATACTTATACAGGAATTGGAAGCATTGCGGCAGACACAGTAAGTATTAGTACCAGTGGTTCGGAACGACTAAGAGTTAGCACTGGCGGTAACTTGCAGTTGGGGGCTACGACAAATGCTGGAGACGCAAAGTTGCTTGTGTCAAATGCAGGAGCAGAAGGCATTGAGTTTTACCCGGCGGTAACTTCAAATTCTGCACTAACTCAATATTACAATCGTTCGGGCGCTGCTTATGTAACTAACTCACAAAATGCATCAGACCATCGCTGGTCAATTACTGGCACAGAACGTATGCGTATCGACTCCAGCGGTAACGTACTTGTCACCAACCCTGCTGGTCTTGGCTACGGTACAGGAGCTGGCGGCACTGTTACTCAGGCAACAAGCAAAACAACTGCTGTCACGCTGAACAAGCCTACTGGTCAGATTACGATGAACAATGCGGCATTGGCGAGTGGCGCTACTGTTTCATTTACTGTTAACAATTCATTGGTAGCAAGTACGGATACTATTATTTTGGCATCAGTTACAGGCTCTGCAACTTATACGGCAATTTTACAATCTTTGTCGGCAGGACAATTTGTTGTTAGGGTTACCAATATTTCTGTTGGTTCATTATCTGACGCATTACCAATTAACTTCGCAATCATTAAAGGAGCAACATCATGATTTATTTAGCAGCAGTTTGTCACAACATCAAATCAAACACACTTGAAGCCACATGGCTTGAAGAAACAGAAACTGAACTCAAGCGCACCAAGTGCCGCAACTACAGCATTGAGCAAAAAGATGAGTTTCTTGCTGACTGTGGTGACGAAGGTCAGAAGTATGTTGATATGGCAGGTTGGTAAAAATGCTTGAAGCTGCGAACTAAGAGAAAAGTAATTGAAGTCGCAAAAGAAACTTAACATTATATGAGTTTATCAAATAATTTTCCAAATACGTCACCGACATTGATGCTAGACTTTATCAATAATGATAGACTAGATCCAAGAATCACATACACTCGGAACTCTCCTGCTACTTACGTAGGTTCTAGCGGTACGATTAAACTTGTCTCAAACAATACTCCTAGATTCGAATACGATCCTGTTACGCTAGATTCTAAAGGTCTTCTTATTGAAGAAGACAGAATTAATTTATTCGCATACACAAGAGATATATGGAACAACAATTGGGCAAAACGTAATGTTTCTAATACGGTAACCCATATGAATTCTATCACTGCGCCCGATGGCACACTGACAGGAACATTGATGTATGATGGCGCTGCTGCTACAGGACAGTATATTAGATTGGACACTGATAACGTTATGGCTAACGGAATAATCTATACGTCTTCAGCATTCGTAAAGAAAAAAAATTCGAGTGTTGTAGTTAATAATATATACACAAAAGATCCTACTGTGGCCAATAATGTTTATGCTGAGTTAAATTTTGATACGGGAGTAGTTACATTGGAAGTGAATGGAACTGTTACTGACGCCAGTGCAGGCGCAACTCAACACGCGGACGGATGGTGGCGTTTTTTTGTAACAGCAAACTCAGGCATAGGTACTGGCGCTGGCATTTCTACTAATATAGCACCAGACGGCTTTACCTCTGGTTCTGGAAATAATAGTATGTATCTTTGGGGTATGCAGTTTGAAGCTGGAGCATTTCCAACTTCATACATGCCTAGCGTAGAAACATTCACTTCTAGAAGTTCAAGCGGCACATACTATGGTTCTGATAGACTAATTAAAACTGCTGCTGCTGGTGAAGCAAGATACCAATACAATCCACAAAACTTAACTGCGCCTTCAGCTTTACTGACAGAACCATCAAGAACAAATTTATTCCTCTACAGTAATTCTTTTGGCACTGCACCTTGGACATTAGAGAATGCGACATTATCTGCAAATAATATTCAAACTGATTCTCCTGATGGAACTACTAATTCTACTGTATTAATTGAAGCTGGAACAACAGGCTTTCATTCATTAAAACAAGATATAACTACAACTGTAGATTCGACTTATGTATTTTCTGTATATGTAAAAGCAAAAGAACGCGGTAATATAAGAATGCAACTAGCAGCAGCTGGATTTGGAACTACTCAGTATGTAAATTTTAACGTGACAACTGGAGTAGTTGGCAACACAAGCGGTAGCCCTAAAGGACATATGTTATATGTTGGTAATGATTGGTATAGATGCCACTTAACTACTCCAAAAGCAACAGCAGCGGTAGCAACAACTGCAACTATATACTTAGCCGACGCATCAAATCAGGCATCATATACGGGTGACGGAGTTTCTGGATTATTTCTTTGGGGTTCTCAGATAGAATCAGCTAGTAGTGGCGCTCAAGGTGGCAACGTTGGATACACTGTAACAAGTTATATTGATACTGGTGCTGCACAAGTAACTCGCAGCGCAGATACATTTACTTCAGTAGCACAAAGTCGTGCGCAGGATGTTGTTGCGATGACAGGTAATAATTTTACTTCTTGGTACAATAAAGAACAGGGCACATTTGTTTGGTCGGGTGATATTTCACAGCAGACTAGATCAGCGGGATTTAGAGTTTTTGATACTGCAAATAGTTCGCTCAGAGGTATCGGCGCACAACTTGATACTAGATCAAGTGGTCCTGCATATTTTGTTTCAAGAAGCACTTCTGGCACTACAACAATAACAAGCCCAGGATTTGTAACTAACAATCAGATCATTACAATGGCAGGATCATACAGCAATACAAGTAATGTAGTCGCAGCATCATTCTTTGGATCAACTGCAACAGATACTGCTGGTTACTATGCATTTGGAACAGAAAACAAATTGGATATTGGCGGCCGTAATCTTATCAGTGGCACATCTATTTCAAACTATAATGGACACCAACGCAAGCTTGTATTCTATCCAGTCAAAGTATCTAATGATCAGCTTTCAAATTTAACTAAGACATTATTATGAGTTTATCTAATGCATTTCCTAGTGTGACTCCATCACTAAATTTAAATTTCATAAGAAACAATAGACTTGATCCTAGAATCACGTATAGCCGCTCGACAACAGCAACCTATGTAGGCTCTGACGGATACATTAAGACTGCCGTAACCGATGAACCGAGATTTGAATATGATTCTGTCTCATTAGCTCCTCGCGGTTTATTACTTGAAGGTCCAAGAACTAATTTGGTGTTATATAGTGAAGATTTTAGCAATGCAGATTGGACAAAAGTGGACACTAACGTAACCACAAATATAACTGCCGCACCTTCTAATAGTTTAACTGCTGATATGATAGTTGCTGCCGCAACTTCCGCGCAGCATCAAGTTCGCAAAGCTATTACATTGGGCACTAGTAAAACATATACGTTTAGTGTTTTTGCAAAACAAGCTAGTGGAGTTTACGATTTGGTTCTTGCATTTGGCGCTAACGTAAGTGGAAGCTGGGACGCAAATGCCCGAGCCAGTGTACGTTTTAATTTACTTACTGGAGTTGTTGCAGCTACTACACAAAATGGAAATTCAAGTCATATATCGTCATCAATTACACCGGCAGGTAATGGTTGGTATAGATGCGTATGGACTTTTATTCCTGACACGACTGGAGCAACAGCAGTATTTGGACCAGGAATGATGGCTATACCTTCAGGAGAATTTGCTGCCATTCCATGGACCGGTGATGGAACTTCTGGAGTATATGTTTGGGGTGCACAGCTAGAAGAAGCATACTTTTCTTCTAGTTATATTCAGACAACTTCTGCTGAAGTTACTCGCGCAGCAGATGATATGGAAATTACAGGCAGCAATTTTACTCCATGGTACAATCAATCGGGTGGTGCATTTGTAATTTCTTCAGATACATTCAAAGCAGACAATACTGCAAACACTACAAACAGTAGAATATTCAATTTGAGTGATGGCACAAATGATAGCAGATATACACTACTCTACAATACAGATGGTGGTGTTAGTATGTCGGCTGCCGCGGCTGCCTTTTCTGCTTCAGACAGTGATTCTGGAGTAGCATCAAAGACAGTTCAAAAAGTTGGTGTAAACATTGAAGCTGGCAATTCATTCTTAACTCACAATGGAGTTCAAGTCGGTTCTACTGACACTGGCGCAATCGTTTTGAATTATATGAATCGATTTGATATTTTTAGACTTCAAACATCATCTGATCCAGAAACATCTTACGGTTGGGGACACATTCAGTATTTACTCTACTATCCAGAACCATTGACTGTAGCACAATTACGAACATTAACAAAGTAATAACATGAGTTTATCAAATAATTTTTCTACAACTAAACCATCGCTTCAATTAAATTTTGCAAGCGGCGCTAATAGTCTTGATCCTAGAATTACGTTCACAAGAAGCACAGCAGCATCTTATGTAAATAAAAAAGGCTACATTGCGTATGCGGGTGTCAATCAACCAAGATTAGAATATGATCCAGTCACAGGACAACCTCTAGGACTTCTTATTGAAGACATTAAAAAAAATTATGTAGTATCTGCAACAGATTTCACTTCAGACTTTAGTAAATGGTCACTAACTCAAACAAATTCAAATTTAGTATTACCAAATAGAACATATGCTCCTGACGGAACTCTGAGTGCAGACTTAGTTTTAAATACTACAACATCGGGTAGACATACTATACAAAGTTTAGGAATATCTGTAGACACTACGCTAGATTATACAGCATCCGTCTTTGTAAAAGCATATGAGAACACTACAGTACCTGTTGCACTGTCATTATATGTTGGAGGGTCATATCAAGCTCCTGATAGATTTTCTTCAGGATTTAATGTTGCAGCGGGCACACTCAATGGTGGATTAGGCTCCAATGCTGGAACTGGATTAGTGTACAAGCAAACAGCCGAATATTACGGCAATGGTTGGTACAGAATAAGTGTTTCTGGAACTACTGGAGTAGTTGGAACTACAAGTTTAAGTATGTTTATTGGAGTAGATACGAATACGGCTGGTACTGGAGTTGTTACTACATACACAGGTGACGGCGGTGCTGGATTCTATGTGTGGGGCGCACAGTTAGAAGACTCTAAACAACAGACTTCATTTATTCCTTCATCAGAATCTTTTACTAGCCGTGCATCTACTGCAAGTTATATTGGTTCTGACGGATTTATTAAAACTGCTGCAATAAATGAAGCGAGATACACATACTCAGTTTTAGATTTGTCAATTCCTCCAAGATTATTGTATGAGCCTGCTGCAACTAATCTTTATAACTTCAGCGAACAAATCAATACATATTCTTTAACTGGTGCTACTGTTACTGCAAATAATACAACAGCGCCTGACGGAACTGCAAGCGCAGATAAATTAGTAGAGAATACTTCAAATTCTCACCATGACGCGCACCAAACTTTGGCAAGTGTAACTGGTGGTGTTGCAATAACAGTGTCAGCATTTTTTAAAGCAGAAGAAAGATCAATGGTTGCAATGGAATTTGAACCAGGATCATCATTTACAGGCTCAATTGCACCGACAGCATTCTTTTCATTGACTACAGGCACAACAGCAAACGTAATTAATATGATGACAAAAGATACTTCCATTATATATTATGGTAATGATTGGTATAGATGCTCTGCAACAGTTACTCCATTGAGTAATGGTACACTAACATGTAATCTCGGTATGACTGCTGGGCTTTCTAATACTGCGACATACACCGGTGACGGTGCTTCAGGACTTTATATTTGGGGTGCGCAAGCAGAAACTGGTAATGTTGCAACAAGCTATATTGCAACGGGTGCAACTACAGTTACTCGCTCTGCGGATGCAATATCGTTTCCAACAAGCCAGACAACTCGCCAAGTCGAAAAGGCTGTTATGGAGGGCGCCAATTTTAATTCTTGGTTCAATACTAATCAAGGCACACTAGTGACTGAAGGTATGGTAAGATATAACCTAGATAGTAATCAAACTACTGCGTCAATTGATGGAGCATATCAACAAGGATTACATATAGCGGGCGGCACTTCAATTCGTTTAGTTAAATATGGTTCCAATTTATTAAGTGCTTCCTACGTTACTGGAGAATATAATAAAATAGCATCATCATATAATATATCCACTGGAAGTATTTCTGCAAGATTAAATGGATCACTTGGTACTAGTGTAACCGCTTCAAACTTTTTCGCTAATACAAACAGTTCTGCTCCAGATAGACTTCGAATTGGAAGCACAAGCAGTACTTGGCATATGAATGGATACATTAAGAGTATCACATACTATCCTGAAGAATTCACTTCATCACAATTAATAGCAGTAACAAATAGGACATAACACATATGGATTACTATCTAAAATTTAAAGACAAAGCCGAAGCTGATGAAGTTCTAAAAGACTACACAGGCGACATTGATGTGATTGGCATTATGTATCAACCATCTACTGTAGACACAGAAATATATTATAATGAGCCTGGACGCACAGAGCCAACGCCTATAATAATTGATGCGCCTGAACCAATACCAATTGAAGGCTGGCATGTAAACGTTCGTGGAGAAGTTTGCCCAGAATTAGAACCTTACGCACTTAATTTGGATACACCTAAAAGAGTTTGGTATTAATAAATTTTCTTTGTTATAAATAGATCAACAAGATAACAGAGGACACTAAAATGAGTACAAGCAAACCAGCAAGTAGAGATGAATTTAAGCAATATTGTCTTAGAAGACTTGGCGCGCCTCTTTTAGAAATAAACGTAGCAGAAGAGCAGATTGAAGATTGTGTTGAAATGGCGCTCCAATACTACCGCGACTATCATTTTGATGGTAGTGAAAAAGTGTATCTTGCGCATCAAGTAACTCAAGAAGATATCGACAATAAATATCTGTCAATTCCTGACGAAATTATTGGTGTCATTAACATCTTTGATATCGGCAGCAGCTTCTCTACAAACAATTTATTTAATCTAAGATATCAAATCGCATTAAACGATTTATTCGCATTCAACTATGGACCTTTTGCTCCATACTATATGGCTCTGCAAAATATTGCACTTGCACAAGAGTTATTCGTAGGTAAACAATCTTTAAGATTTAATAGACACACAAATAAACTAAAAATCGACATGGCTTGGTCAGAAAAAGTTCTTGTCGGAGAATATATTGTTGTTGAAGGCTATCAAGTTCTTGATCCAGACACATATACTGACGTATGGAACGACTTGTTTCTAAAAAAATATGCAACAGCATTGATCAAACGTCAATGGGGTGAAAACTTAAAAAAGTTTGAGGGTATGGCAATGCCTGGTGGCATCACATTCAATGGTCAGAAAATCTGGGATGAAGCTGGTGATGATATTGAAAAGCTTGAAAGTGAAATGATGAGTTCGTATAGTCTTCCTGTAAGCGATATGCTAGGATAATATGGCGCGCAATAGGCATTTCAATCAGTACTCTCCTGTTAAGTCGGAGCAGTCTCTCATTAGAGATTTAGTCATAGAATCAATTAAAATCTATGGCATAGATGGATACTATCTTCCTAGAACACATGTTAATTTAGATATGATTTATGGTGAAGATGGCTCTATGATATTTGATGATGCTATTGAGATGGAATTATATGTCAAGAGTTATGACGGCTTTATGGGTCAGCAAGACTTCCTATCTAAGTTCGGACTTCAGATTGACGAATCAATCACATTTGTAGTATCTCAAAAGCGTTTCATAGATTCTATGAAGCCCATCGTGCTGAACGAATACTCATACAATATTCTCACAGATGATCCAGAAGACGGCAGTGGTAATTTATTGACAGAAGAGTTATACGATTACTCTAGCATATTAAGACCTAGAGAAGGTGACTTGATCTGGATTCCTATGTTAGGATACATGTATGAAATTTCATTTACAGAAAACATTGAAAACTTCTATCAACTAGGTGACGTATACACATACGAAATTCGTTGCAATAGATTCGAATACTCTAGCGAGAAAATTGATACAGGCGTTGATTTTATTGATATTGTTGAAGATCAAAACAGTTTGTCTACAGCGTTCATTGAAAAATTATTGAATGAAGACGATACACTATTGCTTCATGAAGACGAAACATATATTGTTAATGAGGGTGACAGTTTATCGGGCGCTGAAGTTGCTTCTAATAATGAATTGTTAGCAAGCAAACTCCGAGAAGGAGATGTTATAGACTTCTCTGAAACAAACCCATTTGCTAAGGGATTCTAATTATGATGTTCGGACACGATTTCTATCATGCGATATTGCGTAAGTACGTAATAATGTTTGGCAATATATTCAATGAAATTCAAGTTGACAGATTTGACAGTTCAGGAAATAAGATTCAGACACTTAATGTGCCTTTAGAGTATTCGCCTAAACAAAAATCTATTCAGCGCGTAACTGCTGACCCAACTTTAAATAGAGATATTGCAGCTACACTTCCTAGACTTGGCTTTGAAATGACGGGGCTAACATATGCAGGCGTAAGAAAATTAAACAGTTCTACTAAAATGGTGCGAGGTGTAGACACTGGCGGTAATGACTTTGGCTATGTTTACACACCTGTTCCATATGATATGAGTTTTTCGTTGTATGTTTTTGTTAAAAACGCAGAAGACGGAACACAAATTATTGAACAGATACTTCCGTTCTTTACTCCAGATTACACAGTCACAATTAAAGCATTACCAGAATTAAATATCAATTTAGATATTCCTATCGAATTGAATTCTGTTACTACCGATGATGCATATGAAGGCGACTTTGATGCAAGCAGAAGAGTATTAACATGGCAGTTAGATTTTACTGTCAAGGGATATCTATTTGGACCAATCAATAAGCAGAAGTTTATTATCAATGCAAGTATACCTCAGTACGGAGACACAGAAGCAACTCAAGCTGAAGCTTCAAGTGAATTCACAGGCAACACAGCAGATTTTAGCACTTCCGATACTGTCATTGAACTACCAGGACCAGTGGTTGATCCATTTATTGCACCATAATGAAACAAACTATAGATGATAAATTGAATACGTTTCTAAATATTTTTCCTAGCAGCAATAGCGAAACAGTAATTGACGTTGTTGCTACTGAACCAGTAAAAGAAAAATCTAAAGAAGAATCTGATATTGATGATGATTATGAGTACGCACGGAATAATCTAAAAGGACTTATCGAAAGCGGCAAGTCTGCAATGGAGAACATTGTCTTCCTTGCAAAAGAAGGTGAATCTCCTAGAGCATATGAAGTTGTTGGTCAATTGATTAAAACGTTAGCAGATACTAACAAAGACTTATTAGACTTAAGTAAAAAGGCAAGAGAAGCTAAAGGTAAAGACAACACACAGCAATCTCAAAATATCGTAACAAACAATTCACTATTTGTAGGAAGTACTGCGGAACTCCAAAAGCTGATAAAGGGAAAGTGATACATTATGATTAAGACCTATCTAGGTAATAAAAATCTGAAAGCAGCTGGAGTAGTTCTAAACTATACAAAAGAACAGATTGAAGAGTATTTAAAATGCGCAGAAGACCCAGTATATTTTATTGAGACTTACTGTAAGATTGTCTCACTTGATCACGGTATCATACCATTCAAACTCTATCCATGTCAAGTAAATAAAGTAAATATCATTCACAATAACCGCAAAGTTATTTTGATGGAAGGGCGACAGCAAGGCAAGACTACAACATCCGCAGCGTACATACTTTGGTACACACTATTTCAAGAAAGCAAAATAGTTGCTATTCTTGCGAACAAAGCCGCAGCCGCGCGTGGAGTATTACATCGGTATCAATTGATGTATGAGAATCTTCCGATTTGGCTACAGCAAGGTGTGACTACATGGAACAAGGGTGATATTGAATTAGAAAATCGATCAAAAGTATTTACAGCAGCAACATCCATTTCAGGTATTCGTGGTGAATCTGTCAACCTGTTGTATGTTGACGAAACTGCAATTATTCCTAATAACGTAGCCGAGCAGTTCTTTGCATCCGTTTATCCTACAATTTCTGCTGGTGAAACTACAAAGATTCTATTGAGTTCGACTCCTCTCGGATACAACCATTTCTGGAAGTTCTGGAATGACGCACAAAACAATAGAAACGGATTCGTGCCGTTGTTCATTCCATATTGGGAAATTCCTGGTCGTGATGAAGCATGGGCTACAGAGCAAAGAAAACTCTTAGGAGAATTGAAGTTTACTCAAGAAGTGTTATGTAACTTCTTAGGATCAAGCTTAACTCTAATTGCTTCTGATACTATTGCACAAATGTCGGCCGATGCTCCAATCTATTCTAAAGACGGACTCGATATCTACGAAAAAGCCGAAAAAGACTGCGCATATATCATTATTGCAGATACTGCAAAGGGTGTCGGAGGAGATTACTCAGCATTCCAGATTTTGAACATATCTAAGATGCCGTATGTAATGGTAGGCAAATATAAGAACAATACGATTAGTCCGTTGCTATATCCTTCAGTAATCTACAAAGTCGGCAAAGATTATAATGACGCATATGTGCTGATTGAAGTTAATACTTCGGAACAAGTAGCAGAAATTCTCTATAGTGACTATGAATATGAGAACATTATCTCAGTCAATAGAACACCTAACGGGCAAGTTGTAAATGGTGGTTTTGGTGGTGGTAAAACACAGCTTGGAGTTATTACTGACAAGAAAGTGAAACGTATTGGATGCTCTAACTTTAAATCTATGGTAGAAGAAAAGAAAATGATCATCCGAGATGCAGATACTATCTCAGAAATTTCTACTTTCATTCAAAGAAAGAACAGCTACTCAGCCGATGAGGGCTACCATGACGATTTGGTTATGCCTCTAGTTTTATTTTCATGGTTGACTACAAATACGTACTTTAAAGAATTAACTAATATAAATATTAGAAAAGAATTGTATGAAGCAAGAATTAAGATGATTGAAGATGAGGTTACACCCTTCGGATTTATAAATACTGGAGAAGAAGAAACTCAGTTCGTTGATGCTTCTGGACAAACATGGACTACCGATGAGCGCAAATTCGATTTTTTATAAATAAACAAGAGAATATGAATGTGAATCATCGTGAACAAAAATCTTAAATCAAGGAGAAAAAAATGGCAATTAATTTAATCTCACCAGGTATCAAAATTACAGAATCTGACAGAGTATCGTCAATTCAAGCAGCTGGAACTACTATTGGTGGAACAGCGGGACAATTTAGATGGGGTCCTATCGACACGCCTACTTTAGTTTCTAGCGAAACACAGTTAGCTACAGACTTCGGCACGCCTAATGCAACAAATATCATTGACTTCTTATCAGCAGCCAATTTCCTATCTTACACTCCAGCATTGTATGTTGTAAGAACAAACGCAACAAGCGCAAATAATGCTACATCAAATGGATCTAGCGTTCTTGTTAAAAATGATGACGATTATGAAAAGAATTTTGCTTCTGGAAGCGAAACTGCAAAGTCTTGGATCGCTAAACACGCAGGCGCACTAGGAAATTCGTTAGAAGTTTCTACATGCCCAAGCAGTGCTGCATGGGAAAGCACATTGACAGGCACATTTACTGTCGCAGCAGGTTCTAAAATTGTTGTTGGCACAGGCGCAACAGCAAACACAGAATTGACTGTTGGTGACATTGTTGTTATTGGTGGACGCTCTATTAAAGTTGCAGCTACAACTAACACTGCATACTTCACACTAGAAGAAAATCATATTACTGGCGCTACCTCAGCTACTGTAAAGCGCCGTTGGGAATTCTTTGATGCATTTGACGGTGCACCAGGAACTTCAGCGTATGCTACTGCAAGAAGTGGTGTTAACGATGAAATGCACATTGTTGTTGTCGATGAAGATGGCGATATTACAGGAACAAAAGGCACTATTCTTGAAAAATACTCAAAAGTATCAAAAGGTTCAGATGCTAAGACTTCTCAAGGCGCAACTAACTTCTATAGAACAATTATCAACAGCACATCTAAATGGATTCGTTGGGGATTTATAGATGAACAAGGAACAAACTGGAACACTACAGTAGTGAATAAAACATACACTGCGGTTAATAAACCTATTACATATAGTTTAGCTGGCGGTGCAGACGGAACTGTTACAGATGCATTTAGAATTACAGCATTTGCTAAATTAGCAAATAAATTGACTGTACCAGCAGGTGTAGTATTCGTTGGAAGCGCAACAGCAGCAGTTATTAACACTGTTATTGCAGACGTTGCTGAAGCTAGAAAAGACGTAGTTGTTTGCTTCTCTCCAACTTTAGCTAACTGCCAGGCTACAGATGGCGAAGTAGCTGCTATTACAGCTTTTGCAGATACAGTAACACGTTCTACATACGCAGTTATGGATGCAAACTGGAAATACCAATACGACAAATATAACGACACATATGCATATGTTCCATGTAACGCTGACGTTGCTGGTACAATGGCAAGAGTTGATTCAGTTAAAGCACCATGGTTCTCTCCAGCTGGATATCAAGCAGGTAGAATTTTGAATGCAGTTCGTCTAGCATGGAATCCTGATCAATTAGCCCGTGATGGATTGTATAGATATGGTGTTAACCCAATCATTACTGAGCCAGGTCGTGGAACAATCTTGTTTGGTGACAAGACATTCACTGTTCAACCAGGATCGTTTAGCAGAATTAACGTTCGTAGACTATTCATTACAATACAAAATGCAATCAGCGGATTGGCACAAAACTTATTGTTTGAAGCTAATGATGATGCTACAAGAGCAAGTTTCTTGAATACGGTTGAGCCATATATGAGAACAGTTCAAGGTGGAAGAGGTGTTACCGACTTCAAAGTTATCTGTGATGGTACTAACAATACTGAAGCTTCTATTAATGCTAATGAGTTTACGGCTGACATTTTTGTTCGTCCAGTATCTTCAATCAACTTCATTCAATTGAACTTTGTATCTGTAAGAGGTGCCTCAGCATTCGCCGAACTTGGTTAATTTTAAAGAAACAAAGTAAAGGAGAATAATAATGGCAACACAAATTACATCAATATCGGATCTCGTAAAGGGAATTGGTTTGGGCGCTCGTCCAAATCTATTCCGAATCAGTTTCACAAGCGCAGATTTAACTGCCGCAAACTTTAACTCGGATTCCAATTTTTCTTTTCTATGTAAAGCGGGTCAAGTGCCAGCATCATCAATAGGCATCATCGATGTTCCTCTATTAGGTGGCCGTAGATACAAAATTGGTGGCGACAGAAGTTTCGCTGATTGGACAGTAACAGTTATGGTCGACGGAGCGATGAATGTTAGAAAAAATATAGAAGATTATCAAGCATTATTTGTTTCTAATGATTATAGCGGTACATTAGTTGGCGATAGATCCGGTACTGAACTTACTACAGTAACTGTAGAACATTTAGGCGCTGATGATACTACTGCTACTAGAACATACTCGTTAATAAACTGCTGGCCTTCTGACATTTCAACAATCGATTTATCGTACGACACAACGGATTCTCTAGAAGAGTTTACTGTTACTTGGTCATATGACTATTTCACAGTAACATCATAATAATAGGAGGCTAATATGGCAGCATTTTCAATTAGTAGTTTTAGATCCGCCCTAGCGGGTGGCGTACACGCAAATTTGTTTAAATTTTCACTTACATTCGAAGACACAATTAGTGCAGTAACAGATGCAGATGCTAATTTTGTAACAAACTTCAGTGCTTTAGGTAAGTCTGGCGCAATTCCTGCTATGACCTTGGGAATTATTGAAGTTCCGTTTAGAGGGCGTAGAGCTAAGATTCCCGGAGATAGATCATTTGGAGAGTGGACAGCAACATTTATCAATACTGCTGATCAAAAGTTTAGAGCTGGTTTTGAAGCATGGGCAACTTACATTGCTAGTAATAATTATGACGAAACCGACGGCGTGATTAGCGAGAAATCTGATACAGACTATAAGTGTACTATTCAAATAGATCAATTAGGTGACGATGGGGAAGCACTAAGAACTTATAAACTGATAAGTGCATTTCCTACAGAAATCTCTGCAATCGACCTTTCATACGATACAGTCGATGCTATTGAAGAGTTTTCTGTCACTTTTCAGTATAGTTATTTCGAGCTTGAATAATCTTTTCGTGGCGTATAAATACGTTGCGTAATAGTTTTTGTAGGGGGACTATTAACGTCCCCCTTTTTAATGGAAGAGACTCAAAATGGCAATAAAATTATTTGGATTTAAGATAGGTAAAGACGAACCTCAGCAAGATGCGGTTAAATCATTCGTTCCTCCGAACGATCAAGAAGATTCGACTTCAGTTGTTGGCGGTGGTATTTACGGAACTTATGTCGATCTTGAAGGTCAAGTTAGAAATGATGCAGACTTAATCAAGAAATACCGTGAAATGGCATTGCAGCCAGAATGTGACACAGCTATTGACGATATCGTCAATGAAGCTATTGTATTTGATAAAAATAATTATCCGGTACAGATTGTTTTAGATAGACTAGAACAGCCAGAATCTGTAAAGAAAAAGATTAAAGAAGAATATGAACATATCGTAAAGCTTTTGGATTTTAACAATCAAGCTTATGATATATTCCGTAGATGGTATATTGATGGTAAGTTGTACTATCATATGCTAATCGATGAAAAGAATCCTAGACTAGGTATCCAAGAAGTGCGATACATTGATCCTAGAAAGATTCGAAAAATTAAAGAAGTGCCTAGATCAAAAGAGAACATTGCTACAGGACAACCTCAAGCAGTCAAGTATGTTGATTACTATGTGTTTTCTGAAAAGGGTTTTGTCAGAGATAATAGTCAGGGCTTAAGAATCTCTCCAGATTCTATTTGCTATACGCATTCGGGACTTACAGATAAAGACGGCAAAGTCATTATCTCATATCTACACAAAGCAATTAAGCCTTTGAATCAGCTCCGAATGCTTGAAGATGCTACAGTCATCTACCGCATTTCAAGAGCACCTGAACGTAGAATTTTCTATATTGACGTTGGTAATCTGCCTAAAATGAAAGCAGAACAATACTTGCGCGAGATTATGCAGAAGTACAAGAACAAACTAGTATATGACGCAAGCACTGGTGAAATTCGTGACGATAGAAGATATCAGACAATGCTTGAAGACTTCTGGCTACCAAGACGCGAAGGCGGTAAAGGCACAGAGATTACTACACTTCCTGGTGGACAAAACTTAGGCGAAATTGAAGACGTACTATACTTCCAAAAGAAGATGTATAAGTCATTGAACGTTCCTATTTCAAGACTAGAATCTAATGACGGATTCTCACTAGGTAGAGCTTCTGAAATTACAAGAGATGAATTGAAATTCAACAAATTCATTCAAAGATTGCGCCTAAGATTCTCGCATCTATTCGATAAGCTACTAGAAACACAGCTATTGCTTAAGGGCATTTGCACAAAGCAAGAATGGCAACAATTAAAAGAAGATATTTCTTATGATTACGTTTCTGATGTATATTTCACTGAGCTAAAAGAAGTTGAAATTATGAAAGAGCGTCTAGCGATTCTTACAGACCTCGATCCGTTCGTTGGCAAATATTTCTCTCTTAACTATATCCGTACTAATATCTTACGTCAATCTGAAGATGATATTGAAAAGATGGATAAAGAAATGCTAGAAGACGCAGAGAAAACAGCAGCAGTAGCAGAGGATGAGCCACCTCCACCTGAACCAAAACCTATTCCAGTTACACTAGCTAAGCCAGCAGAATAACTGAATATTAAGTTTTTATAAATATATAAAGCAAATTAAGGAGCTATATCATGGAACATATTCAGACAGCATTACAACACGCTTATCAAGCTAAGCCTTTAGAATTTAAAAATTCTATCATTGCAGCATTAGAAGATAAACTAAGCGATGCATTAGAGATGAAAAAAATGTCAGTTGCCAGTACAGTTTTAAAACAAGATGAATCGTCTTCGGAAGAAGAAGAAGATGAGTCACCAGAAATTTCAGAGGTTAATTCAGATGAAGAGCTTTAAGGATTTTATTCAAATAAACGAGCTTAAACTGCCGAAGTATTCGCATGGCGGCGCATACGACATAATCAAAGCTAAGATGAAAGAAGATGTTGACGCAACAGAAGTTCTTTTTAGCCTTTATGAAAATTTAAGCGCAGAAAATCAAGAGATGTTTTTAACTAGATTAGAATCTGATGCAGATGCGTTATTAGATTTTGCTACAATTTCAAAGGTAGAATAAAATGGCTGATGCAGTAACAACACAAGTATTAAAAGACCATGCTTCAGCATGGGCAGTAAAGCTAACAAATATTTCTGACGGAACGGGTGAAACAAACGTTAGAAAAGTTACAGCCAATTCTTTGATCGCAACTAACGGCGACAATTCAACACAGAGATTAACTATCACAAAACTCTTTTGGTCAGTAGCATCTGGAACAAGTTCATTAATGTCTCCTAGAGTTACTATTCTATGGAATGGAACTTCAGCAAACACAGTAGCAGCTACATTGACTGGTTCAGGATATTGGGATTTAGTAGCAAGTGGTCAATGTCCAATTACAAACAATGCAAGCAATCCAACAGGTGACATTCTATTGTCCACAGTAGGATTTACAGCTAATGCTGCATACACAGTTATTCTAGAAGGTAAGAAGACTTCTGGTTACGTAAGTCGTGAATCAACTGATGACGGCATCTCGCCATAATAAGGAGATAATCACATGAAACTAATCACAGAAATTAATGAAGAAGTAAAGATTATTACCGAGCAAAATGAATCGGGTGGTAAGAACTTTTACATTGAAGGCATTTTTATGCAAGCTGAATTGCCTAATAGAAATAACCGTATGTACTCTCTTCCAATTCTACAAAAAGAAACGAATAGATATGTAACAGAATTCGTAAATAAGAATCGTGCATATGGAGAGCTAGGTCATCCAGATGGTCCTAATATTAATTTGGAAAGAGTGTCACACTTGATCAAGAGCTTAAGACAAGAAGGTAATAACTTCATTGGCAAAGCAAAGATCATGGATACTCCTTACGGCAATATCGTAAAGAATTTATTATCTGAAGGCGCAACTATTGGCGTATCTACAAGAGGCATGGGTTCTCTAATAGAAGGCAAAAATGGTATTAAAATTGTTAAGGACGACTTTCACTTAGCAACAGCAGCAGATATCGTAGCCGATCCTTCTGCACCTGATGCATACGTGCGTGGCATTATGGAAGGCAAAGAGTGGGTTTGGGATAACGGAGTAATTAGAGAAGCAGATGTTGTAAAACAAAAAGAAGTCATTCAAGGTTCTTCTAAGAAAAACTTAGAAGAAAATATGATTAAAGTTTTCCAAGATTTCATTTCCAAATTATAACTTGTATAAATAGATATAGTTAAATATCATAAAAAGGAGACCTATTATGACTGATATAAACAGCAAGGATAACGAATTGTTGGAAGGAGAACTTCCACCTGCTTTAAAAGCAGCCATCGAAAAGAAAAAAGCTAAAGCAATGAAAAATGGCGATAGCGAAGAATCTGATGATGATGAGAAAGAAAAAACGATGAAAGAGAAAAACCATTCAAAAATGAAAGAAGATATTGATGCTATTTTCTCAGGCGAATCTCTTTCTGAAGAATTCAAAAACAATGCAAAGGCTATCTTTGAAGCTGCTATTCTAGCAAAAGTTTCTGAAGAAAGAGCAAAGCTTGATGAAGAATACGAAACTAAACTAGAAGAAGAAATTGATTCTATCAATGAAAGCATGATTACAAAGGTTGACGAATACTTAGAGTATGTCGTTAGCGAATGGATGGAAGAAAATAAACTCGCAGTTGAATCTGGTATCAAAGCAGAATTGGCTGAAGACTTTATGGTAGGATTGAAAAATCTATTCACAGAACACTATGTTGATATTCCAGAAGAAAAGTTAGATGTAATTGAAGAAATCACAGAAAAACTTCAAGAACTTGAAATTGAGTTGGATAAAGTTGTTACTGAAAATGTACAAATGACTTCCGAAATCAATGAGTACAGAAAAGAGAATATTGTTAATAAAATCTCTGAAGGTCTTACAGATGTGCAATCAGCAAAATTGAAAAGTCTAGCTGAAGGTATTGAGTATGTTTCGGACGAAGACTATGAACAAAAACTTTCTTTAACTAAGAAGAAATATTTTGATAGCAAAATCGAAGAAGAAGTTGCTCCAAAAAGCAATAGCTTAGATGGTGATGGCGCAGTAAACTTAGATGAATCTTTTGCTCCAGCAATGAATCACTACGTTCAAAGTATATCAAAAATTGTGAAAAGATAACTTTTTATAAATAATAACAGACAGAGTTCCAATTAATACTCAAGGAGAAAATATATGTCAATCGAATCATTAGTAAAAAAATGGGGTCCAGTTCTAGATCATCCTGACCTAGCATCCATTAAAGACAGTCACAAAAGAGCAGTTGTTTCCCAATTGCTAGAAAACCAAGAAGCTTCATGCCGTGAAAATTCTTCAGGCGGATATCGTTCACCAGGTTCTCTACTATCAGAAACAGCACCAACAAACAGCATGGGCGCATCGTCATCTACAGCTGGTGATGGTAACATCGACATTTACGATCCAGTTCTAATCAGCTTGGTTCGCCGTGCGATGCCTAACCTAATCGCATATGATATTTGCGGTGTTCAGCCAATGACAGGTCCAACAGGCTTGATCTTTGCTATGCGTTCAAGATACGCAGCGCAAGACGGCACAGAAGCTTTGTTCAACGAAGCTAACACAGGTTTCTCTGGTGTTTTCACTGGTGTACAAACAGGCCAATCTCCTGCACTAGCTAACGCAACAAACTACACAGTACAAACAGGTATGACTACAGCTACTGCTGAAGACTTGGGTGCTGGTACAACAATGCGCGAAATGGCTTTCTCTATCGAAAAAGTTGCCGTTACAGCAAAAAGCCGTGCGCTAAAAGCTGAATACACAATGGAATTAGCACAAGACTTGAAAGCAGTTCATGGTTTAGACGCTGAACAAGAATTGGCTAACATCCTTTCTACAGAAATCTTAGCTGAAATTAACCGTGAAGTTGTTCGTCAGATCAACATTACTGCTACTATCGGTGCGCAAGAAAACGTAACTACTGCTGGTACATTCGACTTAGACGTTGATGCTAACGGTCGTTGGTCAGTTGAAAAATTCAAGGGTCTAATGTTCCAATTAGAACGTGAATCTAACGCAATTGCTAAAGCAACTCGCCGTGGTAAAGGTAACATCCTAATTTGTTCTTCAGACGTAGCTTCTGCATTGCAAATGGCTGGTGTTCTTGACTACACACCTGCATTGTCTAATGCACTACAAGTTGACGATACAGGCAATACATTTGCTGGTGTTTTAAACGGTCGTATCAAAGTTTACATCGATCCATATTTCGCTGCAACTTCTGGTGTACACTACGCGACAATGGGTTACAAAGGCACTTCAGCATTTGATGCTGGTCTATTCTACTGCCCATACGTACCTCTACAAATGGTTCGTGCAGTTGGACAAGATTCTTTCCAACCAAAGATTGCGTTCAAAACACGTTATGGCATGGTAGCTAACCCATTCGCAACATCTGCTGCTGATGGCGCTCTATCGTTCTCTAACAAGAACATCTACTACCGTAGATTCGCAATTGCTAACTTGATGTAATATCAAAAGCACTGATTGAGCCGAGACACATCGGACACTTAAAAGGGGACTTAAAGGTTCCCTTTTTTTGGTTTATAAATAGACAACAATAACTTATGGAGCATCATCATGGCAGAAACATTTATCAGTCCAGTAAACAAGAGCTTTCTTTCCAACAACAAGTATCAGTTCATTCTAAGTAGAATGCCAAACATTGAGTTTTTCATTCAGAACATTACTCTTCCTGCAATGACATTGCTTTCAACAGATACGCAAACTCCATTCACTAGAATTTCAATACCATCTAATCAATTAGTATTTGATCCATTGGATATCACTATTGCACTTGATGAAGATATGAATGCGTGGTTTGAAGTTTATAACTGGATATATCAGCTAGGCAATCCTACAGGATACGATAAACTCGGTAATCTTACTCGCACTGCTGGACAAAATAATAGCATTACTTCTGATGCTACGCTAACTATCAAAACTAATTCAAACAATCCGAATGTACGCATTACGTTCAAAGACTTGTATCCATCTTCAATATCAAACATCCAATTCACATCTACTGAAGGTCAAGAATTCCTAACAGCAAATATCAACTTCAATTACACAACATATTACGCAGAAAGAGTTGTTTAATATTTGACTTGAAACTAGTATTATGATATAATGAAGAAATTTTATGAGGACAATATATCATGACACTAGACGATATCGCAGCAGAGTGGGCAAAAGATTCTAAAATTGACAAAACAGAATTAGGTGTTGAGTCAATTAGAATTCCAGAACTCCACAGCAAGTATCTGAAAATATTTTTCGATGAACGGAGAAGACTTAAAGGATACCAATTCCAATCTAGAGAAACGTATTTGAAAAAGTATGAATACTACAATGGAAAAATGTCAGAAGAAGAGATGAAAGAGTTAGGATGGGAACCTTTCATGAAGCGGCTGATGAAGGGTGAAGTAGATTACTACCTTGACGCAGACAGAGATATGATTCAAGAAAAAGCTAAGATTGTCAATCAAGAAGAAAAGATTGATATGGTAGCAGAGATAATTAAGAATCTGAATCAAAGAAACTTTCAGATCAAAAATGCAATAGACTACCTCAAATTTACTAATGGTGTTCAATAATTATAATGAGTGATCAAATTTTCGTAAAGAAGAAGAATGATGCATATGCGCTATGCATTGCAGAACCTTCTGTTGAACGAGAGATGCATGATTATTTCACGTTCTATGTTCCAGGATACAAATTCATGCCAGCGTTTAGAAACAAACTCTGGGATGGTAAACTCCGTCTGTATAACATGCAGACAAAAGAAATCTATTACGGACTGATTCCATATATAGCAGCATTTGCAAAAGAACGTGACTATCCATTTGTCGTAGATGATTCTATTGAACCTGCGGATGACTTTCCTGCTTCTGATGCATTAGAATTTATTGATACTCTAGCAGTTCCATTTGAAGTGCGCGACTATCAAATCAAAGCATTCACTTACGCTATAAGAAACCGTAGAGCATTGTTGCTATCTCCTACTGCATCGGGCAAGTCGTTAATCATCTATTTGATCACTAGATACTTAAACAAAAAAACACTTATCATTGTACCCACAATCTCATTAGTAGCACAGCTATATAAAGATTTCAAAGACTACGGATTCGATAGTGATTCTAATATTCACCAAATCATGGGTGGAGCAAGTAAAGACACGGACATGCCAATTGTCATCTCAACATGGCAATCAATCTATAAAATGCCTCAAGAATGGTTTGAAGAATATGATCTAGTCATAGGAGATGAAGCGCATCTATTCAAAGCAAAATCGCTAGTTTCTATTCTGACTAATCTACCAGACTGCAAGTATAGATTTGGACTAACAGGCACACTTGATGGTGCGCAGACGCACAAGTTAGTGCTAGAAGGTTTGTTCGGTAGTGTAAAGAAAGTTACTAGCACAAAAGACTTGATTGACGATGGCAGACTTGCAAGATTTAAAATCAAAGCATTGGTACTTAAATATTCTGAACAGTCATCTAAGGCTTGTAAAGGATTTACATATCAAGAAGAGATAGATTATATTGTCACTAAGCATTCTAGAAATCAATTCATTAAAAACTTAGCAGTAAGCTTAAACGGTAATACTCTATTGTTATATCAATTCGTTGACAAACATGGAAAAATACTGTATAATATGATTAAAGATGCTATAGCTGAAGATAGACCAATATTCTTTGTTCACGGAGATGTTGGTGTAGATGAACGTGAAGAAGTCAGAAGAATTACTGAGAATGAATCGAATGCAATTATTGTTGCATCATATGGCACATTCTCTACTGGTATCAACATTAAGAATCTACATAATATCATATTTTCTTCACCAAGTAAAAGTAAAATTCGCACTCTTCAATCGATTGGTCGAGTATTGCGTCTTGGTGATAATAAAGAAGAAGCTATTCTGTTTGATATATCTGACGATATGACATACAAGAGTACTAAGAATTATACTCTGGATCATTTTATGGAAAGAATGAAGATATATAATGATGAAAAATTTGATTATAAGATTTACACAATCAATTTAAAGGACTGATGAATGCACCAAGAAGAAAAAGAGCAACCATCTTTTGAAATATGTAAAGTATTGAAGTTGACTAATGGCGAAACTATCGTAGGAATTGTTTCTAAAGAAACGTTTTCCTATGTAGAAGTAACTATGCCATATAAATTAACTACTGTTAGTTTGGGTAATGGAAGATCACATTTAGTAGCACAAGAATGGGACAACTCAATCAATGTAGATATTCCTGTGAGAGTATTTAAGACTGCGATTGTTGCAGTTGCGGAACCAAATGAAATAATTATGAAAAGCTTTGCTAATTTAACTGATGATACTCCGATTGAAGATTTCAGTGAAGATGCTAAAGAAGAATTCTATGAAGCAATGCTTAAGAACTTTAACTCAGATAAGATACAATAAGACTTAATCAAAACTGACACCGTAGTATAACACTACCAACCACCACTTGTCAATAGACAAAGAAAGAAATACCATGGCTAGTACACATTATGTAAACAATGCAGACTTCTTGCAGGAAATGATCATCTATAAGAAGATGGTAAAAGATGCAGAAGCGGAAAACAAAGATCGCCCGAGGGTTCCAGAGTATATTGGCACCTGCATGTTTAAGATTGCAACACACTTAGCACGTAAGCCAAACTTTGCCAATTACACATTCAAAGAGGACATGATATCTGATGGTATTGAAAACTGCCTGTTGTACATTGACAATTTTGATCCTGAGAAGTATAGTAATCCATTTGCATACTTTACTCAGATAATTTACTATGCGTTTCTTAGAAGAATCCAAAAGGAAAAGAAGCATATGTACATTAGATACAAGAGTATGCAGAATGAAATCATTAATGTATTAGTAGACAATGCGGGTGAAGAATTCGTATCGTCACATATGAACGGAATGATCAATGATGCATACAGCGATAATTTCATTAAGGAATTTATCGAAGCATTTGAGACAAACAAAAAGAACAAGGCTCCTGCACCAAAAAAGAAAGCTGTAAAGGGAGTTATTAAATTTATGGAGAATGAAGAAAATGAGCAACAATCACACACCATTGCCAGTGCAGCTTGAGTATTGGATTAAAATCGTAGAGAACAAAAGAAGTCCTATGGATTTAAAAGCAAATGCAGTCTTGCATTTACGTTCAGTTCGTGATACAATAAACAATGTCCTTGACGCACCCACTCCTAACCGCTGGAATACTCCCTATAAAAAATGAAAATTTGTTTACTTGGCGATACGCACTTTGGAATCAGAAACGATTCCAAAGTCTTTCATGAATACTATGAGAAATTTTATGATGAAATTTTCTTTCCATACTTAAAGCAGAATGGCATTGATACCGTCATTCAGCTTGGAGATTTATTCGACAGACGGAAGTACATCAACTTCCTGTCGCTGACTGAGAGTAGACGTTACTTTTTTGATAAGCTTCGGAATGAAGGCATTCATCTTCATGCATTGATCGGCAACCATGATATCTTCTACAAGCATACGTTAGAAGTGAATTCGCCCGAGCTATTGCTTAAGGGCTACGACAACATCACGCTATGGAATAAAGAAGGCACATTAGAACTTGATGGACTTGCTATCGATATGATTCCGTGGATGTGTAATGACAATGAAAAGCAGATCATGGACTTTATCAATAGCAGCGTGTCGCCTATCTGTCTTGGTCACTTTGAACTATTAGGCTTTGAAATGTCTAAGGGCGTAGAAAGTCATGAGGGTGTCAAATCGACATTCCTATCACGGTATGATCACGTATACAGTGGACACTATCATACAAAGTCTACAAGTAAAAACGTTAGCTATCTTGGCACACCTTACGAACTATTCTGGAGTGACTACAAAGACATAAAGGGATTCTATGTGCTGGACACTAAAGATAATTCGGTAGAGTTTGTAGAGAATCCATTGCGCATGTTCTACAAGATTAATTACAATGACGCAGACGGACAAGAACTCAATATCGATTACTCAGAATATACAAACACATACGTCAAAGTCGTTGTTATAAACAAGCAGAACCCATTCAAGTTTGACACTATGATGGATGAACTATATAAAGCATTACCGACTGACATTACTATTGTAGAAGACTTCACAGAGGCTTCATTGAACGGTGATGATGACGAAATTAATCAAGCAGAGGATACTGTCACTATCCTATCAAACTTTATTGACCAACAGAATTTGACTAATGTTGATGGAACTAAATTGAAGACACTAATGCGAGAACTCTATGTTGAAGCATTGTCTTCGGAGACAATTGAATAATGATTATATTTAATAAATTACGTTGGAAAAACTTCATAAGCACAGGCAATGTGTTCACAGAGATTAAACTAGATGATGAAGCATCTACGCTAGTCGTTGGTGGTAATGGTTCTGGCAAGTCTACCTTTCTAGATGCAATTTGTTTTGCGTTGTTTGGTAAGCCATTCCGCAACATCAACAAAGCACAGCTTATCAACACCATCAACCAAAAAGATGCAATCGTTGAAGTTGAGTTTACTACTAGCGGCAAGTCTTATAAGATCGTCCGCGGCATCAAGCCAAATATATTTGAAATCTATTGTGACGGCAAGCTAATCACACAAAGCGCAGCAGTAAAAGACTATCAAGAACACTTAGAGAAATTCATCCTCAAATTGAACTACAAGTCGTTTACTCAGATTGTGATTTTGGGTAGTGCATCATTTACTCCATTCATGCAGTTAGCAGCAGCCGAACGCAGATCAATCATTGAAGACTTGTTGGACATTCAGATTTTCTCACGTATGAATTCCGTATTGAAAGATAAAGTTGCAACACTAAAAGATGACTTGAATACTGGTAAGTATAGCATGGACTTGATTAAAGAAAAGATCACTATGCAGACAAAGTACATCAACAACATCAAGCAAGACAAGCAGAATCAAATTGATGTTTATAATGAAAACATTAGCGTAGAAGTTGAGAACATAAAAACATATGCAGTAGCCGCTACCGCAGTAGCATTGGAGATTAGCGCACTTGAAGAATCTATTGAAGATAAAGAAGCTAATGCCAAGATGATTACAAAGTACAGTGGATTAAAAGACAATCTAAACAAAACGGCACTGAAGGTAGATAAAGATATCAAATTCTATACCGAAAACAATGACTGTCCTACATGCAAACAGACATTGACAGAAACGTTCAAGTCTGATATGATAGATGAACGCAAAGTAAAACTTGCGCAAGTCGTTGAAGGAATGAAAACGTTGTCTGTAAAGAATTCAGAAGTCAATGCGAGACAAGAAGAAATTATTCAAGTACTGAAAAACATTGCTGCGCAACAAAAATCATTTAACTCAATTCAAAGTCAGATCATTGCTGGTCAAAGATACATCGAAAAGACAAGAAAAGAAATTGCAGCATTGTCAGCAGAAACTGGCAATATTGAAGTAGAGCAATCAAAATTGACTGGATTAGAAAAGTCTTGCCAAGATCATGAAGATGTTATTCGTGACCTGACAGACAAGCGTTCTTATTTTGATGTTGCAGCTACTCTATTGAAAGACACTGGCATCAAGACTAAGATCATTAGACAATACATTCCAGTTATCAATAAGCTAGTCAACAAGTACCTTGCGACAATGGACTTTTTTGTGAACTTCAATTTGGACGAATCATTCAAAGAAACAATCAAGTCGCGCCACCGTGACGAATTTTCTTACGCATCATTCTCTGAAGGTGAAAAGCAACGGATCGACATGGCGCTTATGCTTACATGGCGCGCAGTTGCAAAGATGAAGAATTCAGCAAACACAAACATCCTGATTCTGGATGAAGTGTTTGATTCTTCACTAGACACTAATGGTACAGAAGACTTGATGAAAATCTTAGGTATGTTGGACGATACTAACCTGTTCGTGATATCACACAAGGGCGATATCTTACAAGACAAGTTTAGGAACGTGATTAAGTTTGAGAAGGTGAATAATTTTTCAAGGATGATAAAATGATTGATATCAATGATGTAGGACTAAAGTTAGTTGAAGAGACTAGCAGCATATTAACACAGGTCAGTGGTGATTTTGATTTCCAGAATCCACTGATGGATCCTAAAGAACTTGCACAGAAGTTGCATTTTCATATGGTCAAGAATGATGGTCTTGGTATTTCAGCATGTCAGATTGGCATACCGCTAAGAGCATTTGCTATGCGTATTGAACAGAATACTCCATTCGTTCTATTCAATCCTAGAATCGTAAACGTATCCGAAAAAGAAATCTCTATGAAAGAAGGATGCTTAAGCTTTCCTCTATTGTTCCTGAACGTAAAGCGTCCAGACGCAGTTAGACTTAGATATCAGACAGAGACTGGTGAAACTGTTACTAATCAATTCATTGGCATGAGTGCGCGAATTGCGTTGCATGAAATGGACCACATGGACGGCAAAGTGTTCACTTCTAGAGCTTCACCGTTCGAGGCTCAAAGAGCATTGCGTAAGCGTATGATTCTAAAAAGAAAAGTGAAATAAAATATGAGCACCGAGGAAGACAAATTCAAACACAGCAAGCGTCTCCTAAAAGACGAAAACGCAGTGAAGAAACAAGTTAGAATTGCAAAAGAGTTTGGTGTGCCAGTTAAAGAACCTCATAAGTTTGCTAAACACCACGCAATGAATTGTGGTAATCCAAAATGTGTTATGTGCATGAACCCACGCAAGTCGTTTGGTGAACTCACAATGCAAGAAAAGAAATTTAATCAACGTGAACGTATCGTGGAGACTTCAAATGATTAAAGAGAAATATCTTGGCGCATACATGAAGACTGCAAAAATATTTGCAGCATTAAGTAGCGCCACGCGCAGGCATGTTGGCGCTATCATTGTCAAAGATGATAGAATTATTTCTATTGGATACAATGGCATGCCAAGTGGATGGGATAATAATTGTGAATACTTGGAATACCAAAGGTTTGATGAACCAATTCTAGTTACCAGACCTGAAGTCCTCCATGCCGAATCAAATGCAATTGCTAAGTTAGCTAAGTCTACCGAAAGTGGTGACGGAGCTTCTATGTTTATCACTTGCAGTCCATGCATAGAATGTGCTAAAATGATCTATCAAAGCGGGATCAAAGAGGTATTCTATGAAGAGGACTATAAGAGCACCCAAGGTTTAGATTTCCTAAATAAATGTGGAATCAAAGTCGTAAAACTAAAGGAATGATATGACAGTAAAAGAAACAACAGCATACGAAAGTTGCATCGGAGAAAAAGTTGAGTTGCCTAAACCAAATTCACTAGTTGAATTTATGGAATTGAATGAAGAAGAAAAGCTTCAGCTAGAACAAGACACAGACAAAGAATGGCAGAAACATTGGATAGGTATGCCTGAGTATTCGCAGCAAGACAATCCTCCATACAAAAAACTTATCGTAAGCTTTAGAACCAAAGAAGACTATGAAGAATTTTCTAAGTTGATTGGCCAAGGTCTTAGCGAAAAGACTAAGAGTATTTGGCATCCAAAACTAGACAGAGATGCTAATGCGCTCCGTCGTTGGATTCAGGAAGAAGCATGATGAACCCGAACTATCCTGTATACATCATATCAAAGGGTAGAGCCGATTCTATGTTTACTTCTCGCTCACTTGCGAGAATGAAAGTCCCTCATTATATTGCAATCGAACCTCAAGATGAAGAGCCGTATGAAAAAGCTCTAGATACTTTCGGTATTAGAAAGTATGTAACATTACTTGTCGCACCATTCAGCAATCATGGTGACGGACCAGGTCGTGCTAGAAACTGGTGCTGGGATCACGCTATCACAATAGGTGCAGAAAAGCATTGGGTTCTTGATGATAACATCAATGACTTCTATCGCCTTCAACACAATCAACGAATTCGTGTAGAGTCTGGTGCTATCTTTAAAGCAGCAGAAGATTTTGTTGATCGATATGAAAACGTTCCTATTGCAGGCTTTCAATACCGATTCTTTATTGCACCCAACTCAAAGTATCCTGCTTACTCAAAGAACACACGGATTTATTCTTGCTTGTTGATTGACAATAATTGCAAGCACCGCTGGCGTGGTCGATACAATGAAGACACTGATATTTGCCTCCGTGTACTGAAAGATGGTGACTGCACAATTCAGTTTAATGTATTCTTGCAAGGTAAAGCAGCAACACAAACTGTTAAGGGTGGCAACACCGAAGAGTTCTATCATAAAGAAGGCACACAAGACAAAACACAATGGCGCGATGGTACATTGAATCCTGAAGGCACAATTAAGAAGTCTCAGATGCTTGTCGATTTGCATCCTGATGTGTCTAAGATTGTATGGAGATACGGCAGATGGCATCACTATGTTGACTATCTTCCATTCAAAAAGAATGCACTCAGATACAAGCCAGGTATTGAGATTGATCCTAAACCAAATAACTATGGAATGAAGTTGACTACAAACTTTAAGGGATAAAGTATGAGTATAGTCAATGAGATTGGTAAAGAAGGATTAAAAAGATATCTTGAAAACTGCGCTAAGGTTGCAGATATTGATATTGAAGATGCATTTAAAGTTACAGTGAATTGTATCAAAGCGCATGATGGCGCAAGTATTAATGATGACGATATGCGCCAAATGAAAGTCCTTGAGAATAGGTGGTATGCGTCATTGAATAGTGAGACACCAGATTATTCTGTCTATTCTGATCCCTATTATTTTTGTGAAGTATGGATGTGCTGGGTAAAATACTCAAGAAGATATCTCAAAGAAATTAATTCTTTCAAGTCAATGTCTGGTAGAAGTATAGTCGATTATATAGGTAATATAGATAATGTTATTGATTTAGGATGTGGCTTTGGTTATACTACTGTCGGTATGAAAGAGTTGTTCCCTAACTCTGATATATATGGAACAAACGTCAAAGATAACTATCAATATAAAATGGCAACAGAGTTAGGCGAGAAACATAATTTTAAAATTGTCGAAAATATTACTCAAATTGAAAATACAAAGTCTAGTTTAATCTTTGCATCTGAATACTTTGAACATTTTGATAGACCTATCGAACATTTAATTGAGGTATTAGAGTATAATTCTCCAAAGTTTATGTTAATAGCTAATACATTTAATGGAAAAGCAATAGGACATTTCAATGAATATAAACACAGTACTAATCGATATAATGGAAAAGAAATTGGAAGATTATTTGGCAAAACATTGAGAGAATACGGATACGAAACTGTTGATACGAATTGCTGGAACAATAGACCCGCATTTTGGGAAAAGAAAAGTAGTTCTAAGTCGCCGCTTGCTAAGTTTTTAATGGATTAATATTTAAAGGATGATAATTATGAAAACTATGTTGATATACTTAGGATGTATCTTCTATACACTGTACATCTATACAGTACTTTTTATGCCTAGAGGTGTTATGGCGATGATTCCAGCTAAGGTACTAGCATTCCCAATGGACAATTGGCTATCCAGAAGGTTTTTCAAGATAAATTGAGGGAATTCGTTGCTTTTTTGCAACAAAACCAAAAATAGTTGTTGACGGGACTGGCAAACCTGTTATTATAGAGTCTTAGTGATTGAGATTTAAGGATAACAGTATGAACCACATAGAACATCCAGACGCATATGCTGCCGCTACCAAGCGCAACATCATCATGAATGCCCGCACGACATTCTTCCGCACAGTTGCCGATGCACCTCAGATTATTGAGTACTTGGATCGTCAACCCGACCGTAACCAATTTGCGCAAAGCCTGCGTATGGCTCTTGACAACTATGGCAAGTTGACAGAAAAACAATGCCAAGCGGTTCGTAACTCTATGGAGCGTGAGGTACAGTGGAAGGCTGAGTACTTAGCTAAAGCCACCGCTGCTGCTGCAAGCCAAAAATTCGTTGGCGAAGTCGGCAAAAAGGTAACCCTTACTGTTACAGTTAAAAAAGAAATTATGGTTGACCGCCCGAAGTTTCATTACTACGATAGCGGTACATCCAACATTCGCCTTTGCCAGGATCAAGATGGCAATGTCATTGTATTCTCGGGCAATGCAGCCTTCCCACTTGAAGGCGAGACGGCTACCATCACTGCCACAGTAAAGTCTCACCGCGTATACAGCCGCAACGGTGTAGACACTCCTCAAACTACGATAATTCGTCCCAAAATTGTTGCTTAAAAACAACAATTCGGTTGCTTTTTTCTGGATGCTGGTGTATAATAAATACATAAATTCGAAAGACTGCCCTAATGCTTGATACCAATATCTCCCGTTCCAATCTAGCTAAACTGTTAGCTACTGAGGACATTACCGTATCTTATAAGAAGGTTGAAACGGCTTCGTTCAACCTTGTTACCCGCGAACTCATTCTCCCAATTTGGAATGACGTTACTCCTGAGATTTATGACCTGCTAGTTGGTCATGAAGTTGGTCACGCACTGGATACTCCTAGAGCATATCTGGATGCTGCTAATGCTGGTGGACGTAATTTTGCTACATTCCTGAACGTGATTGAGGATGCACGGATCGAACGTAAAATCAAAGTGCGCTACCCTGGACTGCGCAAGCCTATGGCTATTGCGTACCGTCAATTCATTGACCGCGATTTCTTCCAGATCAAAGGCAAGGACGTTTCTAAGCTCCTGCTAATTGACAGAATCAACCTACACTTCAAAGTCGGCGCATTTTCTGGCGTTAACTTCTCAGACACCGAATTACCTTTTGTTAAGGAAATTGAAGCCGCTGAACGATTTGAACAGGTTAAAGATATCGCTACTCGCCTCTATTCATATTGCGAGGAAGAGTTAAAGCAAAAGCAGGAAGAGGCTGAGGATCGCCGTGCTAAACAACAGGAAGCTGGTGACGATTCTAATGGCGATTTTGGTTCCGACGATCAAATGGATGATCAAGATGATGACCAAGAAGAATCTCCTGTAGAAGATGGTGATTATTCCAATGAAGATGGTGACGATGGTGATTTTGATGAGGAAGATGCACCTGCTCCTTCTGGATGGTCGGCTGGCAAAATGGATGAAACCGATGAAACCATTGAAGACTACAAGGACGAGGTCAAGTCTCTGACTTCCGAAGCTTTGGAAAACAATCTGAAAGGCCTTGCTGAAACAAAAAACATTCAAGTCGGCAAATTGCCTTCTACAACAGACTTTGACCTGAAAGAAATTATCATTCCGTTCAAGGAACTTTCGTTTTTTGATCCAACATTTTACACTTCCGAATCGTATATGGCTGGTGCATTGAACGAATTCGAAACCAAAAACAAAAATGCTATTTCGTATTTGGTTAAAGAATTTGAAATGAAAAAGAAGGCAGCCGAGTTGCGCCGTGTTACTGTAGCAGATTCTGGTACACTGAACACCAACAAGTTGCATTCTTACAAATTCAATGACGATATCTTCCGTAAGATTGGTTCTATTGCTGCTGGTAAGAATCACGGCATTGTTCTGTTTGTTGACTGGTCTGGCTCTATGCAAGACAACATGCAAGGTACCATTGAGCAATTGCTTACATTGACTACCTTCTGCCGTAAAGTTAATATTCCGTTTGATGTATATGCATTCACTACCGGCTTTGTTAAGAAATCTCTGATTGATCGCCTGAAGAATGATGGTGATGAAAATACGTTGGAACTTAATGCTTTTGGGTTGATGAACATTCTTTCTAGCAACATGAAAAACCAAACTTACAAAAAGTTTGCTAATGACTTGTTGAATTTTGCCTCTGCTATGGCGAACCTATATTTAAAAGATGGTCGCCGTAATTACGCTAGAAACTACATTACGGATGATCATGGTCTTGGCGGCACTCCTTTGAATGCAACTATCATGGTTGCAAGCGAGGTTGTTAATGCTTTCCGTGTTAAAAATAAGTGCGAGATTGTGAATGTAGTTTTTCTGACTGACGGTGAGGACAACTCTAACATCTGGACTAATGGTGATAGAAATTCTCCATACGGATACGCTACTAGAAAGATGATCGGTGCGGGCGACAAAGGCAATGTAAGCTATGTTGAGGATAAAGTTTCTCGCAAAACATATCGTGTTGGCTATAGAGGCATTACACCAACTTTGCTTAATGTATTGAAGGACAATACACAATGCAATTTGATTGGCTTCTACATTATCGCTAAGAAAAAAACTCATTTCGATAATGCTGGTGTGCGCCTCGGTGTAAAAAACTTGGTCGATGGATACACATCATTCAAGGCTGACAAATTTTTCAGCATTACTGATTATGGATATGATGAATACTTTTTGATTCCTGGCGGTTCTGACTTGTCGACCGATGATGATTCTCTGGAAGATATCGTTGGCAAGGAAGCAGTAACTACCCGTAAACTGCGTGGTGCATTCCTCCAGATGAACCAAAACCGCTTGCTGAACCGGGTTTTACTGTCAAAAGTGATCAAAAAGCTTGCTTAAATGTTGTAAAAAAGCAACGGTTTGCAAAATAACCGTTGACTCTCCGCAAGAACCATGGTATAATAGAGTTTAGATTGATTGATTTACAAGGTTTATTATGATTACCACTCAAGAAAAAATTGCGTTTATTACCGAAGCTTCCAAACGCTACGGCGCTACAGTTACCCGCCAACAATTGCGGGACATGATGGCAGAAGGCATCATCAAGCGCCAAATCTGGTTTGAATGCAATAAATACAGGTGTGGTCGTGCCGAGTATGCACTACCCTTTGAGGAATTCTCCCTCACCCCTCCTTCTGGTATCGTTTCCAATGCGCCCATTGAAACGGTAGAAAATGTAGTACCTATGGCTAAAAAAACAGAATCGGCTCCAGTAGTAGCCAAAGCGCCAACCCGCATTTCGTCCGTTCAACGGATGCAAGAGGGAGCTATCATTCCTAAAGTGAATGACTTGTATGTGCCGTTCGGCTTTTTCGATAACATGAAACGGATCGTAGGCTCACGCCGTTTCTATCCTGTGTTTGTTTCTGGTCTGTCTGGTAACGGCAAGACTTTCATGGTAGAACAAGCCTGTGCGCAACTCAAGGTAGAATGCCTCCGTGTGAATATCTCTCCTGAAACGGATGAGGATGACTTGATCGGCGGCTTCCGTTTGATTGACGGTGAGACAAAATGGTTTGACGGTCCTGTCGTGCAAGCTATGAAGTCTGGTGCAGTCCTGATTCTGGACGAAATTGACCGCGGCTCTAATAAGCTTATGTGTCTGCAAGGCGTTCTGGAAGGTAAAGGTCTTTTCGTTAAGAAGACTGGCGAATTCGTAGAGCCTGTGACTGGCTTCAACGTTATCGCTACTGCTAACACAAAGGGCAAGGGCGATGACAGCGGTCGGTACATGGCAGCTACAATCCTTGATGATGCGTTCCTAGAGCGTTTCCCTATCACGGTTGAGCAGGAATATCCTGACGTTAAAGTAGAGACTAAAATTCTCACCAAACTGTTCACTAGCCTCGGCATCAAGGATAAAGTATTCGCCGAAAATCTGGTGAAGTGGGCTGATATCATCCGTAAGACTTTCGAGGAAGGTGCTATTGATGAATTGATTTCTACTCGCCGTTTGTCTCACATTGCCGAAGCTTACACTATCTTCAACAATAAGATGGAAGCCATTCGCTACTGTATCAACCGCTTTGATGCCGAGACTAAGACTTCATTCTTGGACTTGTACACCAAGATCGATGCTGAGACTAACATGCCAGCGCAGTCGGCACCTTCGACAGTGCCAACGCAGGCAGTAGAAGATGAAGAAATTCCTTTTTAATTAGCTGAATTATCTCAGAGGACCACTTGTAAGTGGTCCTTTTTTCATATATAATAGTGTATGATATTTTTTAACATGTGGAGAAATAATGGAAATTGAACTGAATCTTGAACAACTAAGAGGTAAGAAAATCTTTTTGGCTACACCTATGTACGGTGGACAATGTCATGGATCATATACCAAATCTATTGCAGACTTAATGGTAATCTGCACCCAACATGGAATTCAACTTAAGTTGTTTTACTTGTTTAACGAATCCCTAATTACTCGCGCACGAAACTATCTTGCCGATGAATTTTTGCGGAGTGATTTTGATCATTTGGTTTTTGTTGATAGCGATATCCAATTTGAACCTTATGACATTCTTGTTATGCATCACTACGCAATTAACAATCCTAATATGGGCGTTGTTTGCGGTCCATATCCAAAGAAAGCAATTTCTTGGGAGAAGATCAAGATGGCAGTCGATAAAGGATATGCTGACAGAGACCCACAAGTCCTAGAAGACTTTGTTGGTGACTTTGTATTCAATGCAATTGACGGTATTGAAAAATTCAGCGTAGAAGAACCAGTACAAGTAAAAGAAGGCGGCACTGGATTCATGCTTATCAAGCGTGAAGTATTCACAAACTTTGATGCAATGTGGCCTGAACGTTCGTACAAACCAGACCACGCACGTACTGTTAACTTTGATGGCAGTCGTGAGATTATGGCATACTTTGATTGTGTCATTGATCCAGAATCTAAGCGTTACCTGTCTGAGGACTATATGTTCTGCCAGTATGCTAGAAAATCTGGCTCAGAAGTATGGATGCTACCGTGGCTCAAACTGAAACACGCAGGCACATTTATCTTTGGCGGTTCACTTGCAGCTATGGCAGCAATCGGTGCGTCAGCAACAGCAGATAGAAACTCACCAAAACGATAATCAAAATGGCACCAGATTATAAATTTGGTGAAGATGTGATCCTTCAAGAACTGAAGGATTACATTGATGCTACCTACAATCTACACTATGCAAGAACCAAATTTCAAGCTACAGAGTTTATTATCGACTCTGGACATGGAGAAGGCTTTGCGCTAGGCAATATTATGAAGTACACACAGAGGTATGGTAAGAAGAATGGCAAGAACAAAGCAGACTTGCTAAAGATTCTCCACTATGCTATAATGGCTATGCATGTACACAAAACAAATGAAGAAGGAAAATTATGAAACTCAGTGAAGCTACAATAAATGTTCTAAAGAACTTTTCAACAATCAATACAGGACTTGTATTCAAACAAGGCAATGTATTGCGCACAATCTCTAAAGGACAAACTGTTCTCGCTAAGGCAACTATTCCAGACAGCTTTGATCATGAATTCACTATCTATGACTTGAATCGGTTCTTGTCTTTGATCGGTACTCTTGACTTACCTGAACTAGCTTTCAAAGAAGGCGAAAAGACTATCAAGGTTGTATCTGGTAAATCTAAGACTACTTATGGGTTGTCTGACGAATCTATGGTTGTTGCACCTCCAGCTAAAGATATCAAGATTGAAAATCCAGAAGTGAGTTTCATTTTGACTAAAGATGACCTTGCTCAGGTATTACAAATGGCTGGTATATTGGGCCTTCCTAATATTGCATTGCGAGGTGATCGAAACAAAATGACCCTTGTTGCATTAGATGTAAAGAATGTCGATTCAGACGTTTTCTCGGTTGAAGTCGGCACTACTACAGCAGAATTCGAGGCATTGTTTGTTACTGAAAATTTAAAGATGGTTCCCGCGGACTATAATGTCACAATCTCTTTTAAGGGAATTTCACACCTCAAGCACACTACTGAACCAATAGAATACTGGTTAGTCCTTGAGCCAAAATCCAACCACGCAGAGTAACTCATGGAGAAACTGTTAATTAAAGTACCAGTCTCTCTTGGAGAACTTGTCGATAAGATTACTATTCTTAGGATCAAACAGGCATGTATGACAGATGAAGAAAAACTGTCTAACGTAACGCATGAATATAATATGCTTGTTGCTATTCCAGAATACGTTGCAGTTAAAGATACCATTGCATCACAAGAAGCGGAATTACATAAAGTTAATCAGCGCCTCTGGTATTATGAAGAAGATATCCGCGACTTTGATAAACTGGAAAGTCCAAATATATTTGCACTCATGAGAGTTGCAAAGGGCATTCACACCACAAATGATGAACGTAGCCAAATCAAAAAAGAAATCAATATTATGTGTAACTCTGAACTAGTAGAGGAAAAATCCTATGAGTAATGTTATCGTCCCATCTTCACCTGAAGACAGAAAGAAAATCAAAGATGCATTGATTGAAATTTCATCATCACTCACTCGCATGGAAGCAGAACGTGATTTGATCAAGGACATTCTTGCTGAAGTAGAAGATAAATTTGAGTTGCCTAAGAAGTATATTCGCAAGCTTGCTAAGATTTATCATAAGCAAAACTACGCTGAGATTCGCCAAGAGCAAGATGACGTAGAGACTCTATACGAAACTGTGACTGGACCAGCAGCATGACAGTAAATACTAAGCGAAGTTTTCTAAGAGGCGCAGGATTATTTGGACTCATTGCTGGTATTGGCAGTGCAGCAGCAGCGGAATCTTTGACTGCTTCATTACCAGAAGTAAAAGAAGATATTAGTCATCTAGCGCCGCCACAGAATGCTACTACTATTCAATTTACAGGCGCATATGGCAAACAGCCAGAGCCTCAACCCGTGAGTGCCACATGTGGCAATTCTTTTTACATTAACGGATTCAATCAAGAAACGACACACAAAGTATGTATGTCTGTTGGACTTGACAATCGCCTTTGGCTAAAAGTTGGTGATGAATGGCGCCGTGTCGCATTGGAATCTTAACATTGTGTTTGCATTCTAACATCGCCTGTGTTACAATACGTAGGTGATGTTACACTATTATTATGAGGTATATTGATGATTGAAGATTTCTTGTGGGTCGAGAAGTATCGCCCTAAGACTGTAGAAGAGACTATTCTTCCTGCTGATCTTAAAACTACATTCGCAAAATTCGTGTCAAATGGGAATATTCCTAATTTGATTCTGACTGGTGGTGCTGGCGTTGGTAAGACTACTATAGCTAGAGCAATGCTTGAAGAACTTGGGTGTTCTTATATCGTAATCAACGGATCGATGAACGGTAACATCGATACTCTGCGGAATGAAATTAAAAATTTCGCATCTACTATGTCATTTAAAGGCGGTCGTAAATATGTTATCCTGGATGAAGCAGACTATCTCAACCCTACTAGCACACAGCCAGCTTTGCGCAACTTCATGGAAGAGTTTTCTGCTAATTGTGGCTTTATCCTTACTTGCAACTTTCTTAATCGTATCATCCAGCCTCTACATTCCAGATGCTCAGTCATTCAATTTAAGATAAGCAATACAGATAAGCCAAAGCTTGCTGCACAATTCTTTAAGCGTGTTAGTGGCATTCTACAAAAAGAAGGTATTGAGTTTGAGCCTCCTGTTGTTGCAGAAGTAATCAAGAAGCACTTCCCAGATTGGCGTAGGGTGTTGAATGAACTTCAACGCTATTCTGCTACAGGTAAGATTGACACTGGCATTCTATCTAATGTCATTGAGGTGTCTATCAAGAATCTTCTTGATACTCTTAGGTCGAAAGACTTCTCTACAATGCGCAAGTGGGTTAATGAAAACAATGACAATGATTCATCGGTGATCTTCCGTAACCTGTTTGATAACATCCTAGAGTACATTGAGCCAGCATCCGTGCCTGTGTTCATTATGCTCCTGTCTGAGTATCAATACAAAGCTGCATTTGTTGCTAATCCTGAAATCAATATGGCTGCATTCTTGACAGAGGTCATGGCATCGTGTGAAATCAAATGACACAAACAAAAGAAGTTAAAATGCAGATGCTTGGCAACTACGGTGAACGAATCGTAGGTGAAGTACTGCGTTCTATTGGATATGATGTAGTCTATTCAGATGATCCCTATGACAGAACTAAAGATATGACTGTCAATGGATCGACTGTTGAGATTAAGACTCAAGTTCCATTCTATTCAGAAAAAGCATTCTCTATTAGTGCTAAACAATTGAGAAAATGTAATAGTGTTGACTATGTTGTATTTGTTGCAGTTCCTTCAATGAGCATGACTAGTATTGGTCGTGGTAACTCTATTGATGGCAACATCTATACAGTAGACCCACAGATAGCTAAATGGCGCAGTCGGACTACAAACGATGGCCGTTCAATGTATTTGATGGATATCAATCAGCCTGGAGTAACACTATGTCACAAAATAACAAATCAAAAAATTCTGAACAGTCTAACAAAGCTAACAACAAGCAAAGCATAGTCTTAGATGGAGTTGAGTACGATCCGTTTTCTCTCCTGAAGATTGTTTCACACACTAAAAAAGATCCATTCAAAGACTTGGAGAACCCAGAACTCCTAGACAAATACTACAAAGAAAAGTGTGCATGGATCATTAACACTGGACTATCCCTGTTTCCTGATTCGATTCTGGCTGCTAATGAAATGAACCGAAGTTCCCATCTAGACGGAAGACTTCAATTCACGTATTTACTAAATACTCTTAGACCTAGGAATAGGTACGAGAAGTGGTTGAAAAATCGTGTGTCGCAAGAAGTTAAAGACGTTTCGGAATATTATGGTTACAACATTACCAAAGCCAAAGAAGCACTTAAGATTCTCTCCGATGAAGATTTAAAGATCATTCATACTAAATTAGAAAAAGGTGGATAGAACACCGGGGAGATGTTATGGACATTGAAAGATTATTGGAGATCACTCTTGCTGAAAAAGATGATTTCCTAAAGGTAAGAGAAACTCTTACTAGAATTGGAGTGGCTTCAAGAAAAGAAAACAAATTGTTCCAGTCGTGCCACATTCTCCACAAGCGTGGTAAATATTACATTGTACATTTTAAAGAGTTGTTTGCACTAGATGGTAAAGACACAGACTTTGATGAAGATGACTTGGGTAGACGGAACACTATTGCGAACTTGTTGGCTGAATGGGGATTGCTTAAGATTGTTGATCCTGAAAAATCAAAAGACCCTATCGCACCTCTGTCACACATCAAAGTAATTTCATATTCCGAAAGAACAAAATGGGAGCTTGTTACTAAATATAGTATCGGTAGCAACACTAGAAGGATAAATTAAAATGGAAGAACTAATTCAAGCACTCAAAGTAAATTTGGCAACACACTTTTCATTTTACTTAAAGACGCAATACTACCACTGGAATGTCACTGGTCCAAATTTCTTTCAATATCACACAATGCTACAAGGCATCTATGAAGAAGTTTATGGTGTAGTGGACCAACTTGCAGAAGAGATTCGCGCATTAGATGCATATGCTCCAGGTAGCTTCAAAAGATATGGCGAATTATCTCTGATTAAAGATGATGAAACAGTTCCTCCAGCTGAGGCAATGTTCAGTAATTTGCTTTACGATATTGTGTTAGTCCAAAACAATATCAAAGCCGTTTATGATCTAGCAGAGCAAAACGGACTGCACAATCTTTCCAATCTTATGGCAGAACGCCAAGATGCGTTTCGAAAACACGCATGGTTTCTAAAAGCAACGTTGAAGTGACTTGACAAACGTTGAAAAATATGAGATAATGTTATCTCACTATCGCTAAGGAAACTTAGTTTTTTATTATTAAATACTCGAAAGGTATATTATTATGGCATTTGTAAAATCAAACAAAACTCAGGCAGAACTCTTGATATCGTATTTGCGCGGCAAGGGCCGTGGCATTACTGCACCTCAAGCTAACGCATTGTTCGGCGTAAAGAATCTACGCGCACGTATGAGCGACCTCCGCATGGAAGGCTTCAAGGTTCGCACTTCTCTAAACACAGAAGGACGTACAAAATATTACGTATCACGCCGTAAAATCGGTCAAGCCTGATATAAATAATAATTCTCAGGGATGGGAAGATAGGCTGGTACCCTATTCAATCACTACCAAAGAACCCACCTTAGGGCTGTTGTCGCCAACGGTAATTGGCGTCCGAGCAATTGAACTGCACCGCGTTAGTGTGCCCTGTATAAAGTAAGCAGGACAATCCGCATTGCCTTCGGGGGTGCATACAAAACTTAACTCGCTTAATAGGAGAAAACTATGACAGACTTTAAAATCGGTAAAATCTCATTTGGTCCAGCATTCAAAGACTTTGATAAATATTTCGTAGGCTTTGAAGATCAACTGAACCACATGCAAAAGCTTCACGCTGATGTAACAAAACACATTCCCGGATATCCTCCATACAACATCAAGAAGACTGGTGATAATACATACAGTATTGAACTTGCGGTTGCTGGATTCGCACAAAGCGAAATTGATATCGAAATTGATGATGGTAAACTTATCGTCAAAGGCAATGTAGCTTCAAAAGAAAATGAAAAAGAAGAAGACTTCTTATTCAAAGGTATTGCTAATCGTGGGTTCACTCGCGCATTCGCTATCGCTGATCAATTTGAAGTTAAAGACGCAGAGCTATTCAATGGTATGCTAAAGATCGTTTTAGATCGTTTGGTGCCAGAAGAAAAGAAGCCAAAAAAAGTGCCAGTAAAGACTAAAGGCAGCAAGCAATATTTGACGGAAGAAGATTTATGATAACTACTATCTTAAATTCACTTTCAAATGTCGTATCATTTATTTTACGTGACAGAACTCAGACATTAGAGCAATACATCATTGCAAATAATCCTCAGGACGCCGCAGAAGTAGAATATTTAGAACGCCAATACAGTATGCGTAATTCACTAGGAAGACTTATCTAATAGTGAACAACACACAAGGGTGCCACTCGGCACCCATTTTTATTATAGGATTATAAAATGAGCGAACTTAGAATTTTAAAATTGATTTCTGGTGAAGAAATTGTCGGTGATATTTTATCAGACACCGCAGATGGTGTACTAATTCAAGACCCATGCAGTTTAGGACTTATGCAAAGTCCAACAGGCCCAAGACTAAACATGATGCCGATGTTAATTTTCTCTGAACAGAAAAAGGTACAACTTCAAAAATCACACATCATCTACATAGTTACGGTTGCACAAGAGATACAAAACAAGTATAATGAGATATACGGTTCAGGAATCATCCTGCCAAAACCATCGGCAATTATTAAATAATGAAATTTTATACAAACTTTAGCAAGTACGGCAACACAATCCTCGTCCGAGGTTACGACAACGGACGTAGGTTTGCAGAAAGATTGAACTACAATCCTACGCTATACTTGCCATCGCGTGAAGCAACCAAATTCACTACACTAGATGGCTCATATGTTGCTCCTGTAAAGCAGGGTACAATGAGTGACGCAATGGAGTTTGTTAAAAAATATGATAGTGTCGATAACTTTTCTATCTATGGATCAACTAACTTTCAATACGTATGCATTGATGAAGAATATCCAGGTAAGCTTGACTATGATCGGTCGTTGATCAGAGTTGCAAACATTGACATTGAGGTTGGCTCAGAGAATGGATTTCCTGAGCCTGCTAGTGCTAGTGAAGTAATCACTGCAATTACTTTCAAGATTGATGACCACTATCATGTGTTCGGTTGTGAATTCTTTATGCATGAACGCAAAGATGTTACTTACTACGAATGTAACAATGAAGTTGCATTGATCATGAAGTTTCTTGAGCTATGGGAAATCACTTCACCTGATATTGTGACTGGTTGGAATGTCCAGTTCTTTGATATTCCATATCTTATCAATCGGATCAATCGACTTCTTGGTGAAGAAACTGCAAAGCGCCTGTCTCCTTGGAAGCGTATCAGTACTCGCAACGCAATAATCATGAACCGTGAGGAGATTGAGTATGAACTTGTTGGAATTACGGTGCTTGACTACCTTAAGCTATACAAGAAGTTTACTTACTCACAACAAGAAAGCTTTAGACTAGATCACATCGCATTCATTGAACTCGGTGAACGCAAGCTCGACTATTCTGAGGTAGAGAATCTACACCAACTGTACAAGACAAACTTTCAAAAGTTTATTGAGTACAACATTCATGACGTTGAACTTGTTGACAGAATTGACAATAAGATGCAATTGATTGACATGGCACTTGCACTTGCATATGACGCTAAGGTGAACTACGGTGACGTATTCACGCAGGTGCGCATGTGGGACACATTGATTCACAATGAACTGCTAGAGCGTGGCATTGTTGTGCCGCAGAACGTTAGCACTCCAAAGAATGCGCAGTATGCTGGTGGTTATGTTAAAGATCCAATTGTTGGCAAGCATGAATGGGTTGTGTCATTTGACTTGAACAGTCTGTACCCGCACTTGATCATGCAGTATAATATTTCTCCTGAGACACTGGTGCAAGGCAAGCATGTTTCTATTACAGTTGATAATTTACTGAACAGCAAATATGACATTGAAGATGAATATTGCATGGCAGCAAACGGACACTTCTTTAAGCGTGACAAGCAAGGCTTCTTGCCTGCAATGATGGAACGCATGTACAATGACCGATCAATGTACAAAAAGAAAATGATTCAATCTCAGAAAGACTATGAAGCAGCAACTACTCCTGAAGCAAAGCGCAAAGAGAGCTATCAGATTTCGAAATACAAGAATCTCCAGTTAGCTAAGAAGGTTCAATTGAACTCAGCTTACGGTGCATTAGGCAATGAGTACTTTCGATTCTTTGACATTCGCCAAGCAGAAGCTATTACTCTATCTGGTCAGTTAGCTATTCGTTGGATTGAAAATGAAATGAATGGATACCTGAACAAACTTCTAAGCACAGAAAACGTTGACTATGTTATTGCATCCGATACTGATTCGATCTATGTACACCTTGGTCCTCTTGTGCAAAAGGTGTACGGTGCTGATGGCAAAGTTTCTATTCCAAAAGAAAAGATTGTAGAGTTTATCGACAAGGTGTGTGAGCAAAAGCTTCAACCGTTTATTGATAAGTCATACCAAAAGCTTGCTGATAACATGAATGCATTTGATCAAAAGATGCAGATGAAACGTGAATCGATTGCAGACACTGGAATCTGGACTGCAAAGAAGCGATACATCCTGAACGTATGGGATAATGAAGGTGTTCGCTATGCAAAGCCTAAGCTTAAGATGATGGGTATCGAAGCAGTGAAGTCTTCTACACCAGCATCATGCCGTGATAAGATTAAAGAAGCACTTGAGTTGATCATAACTGGTACCGAAAAAGAGTTTCAAGCATTCAATGCAAAATTCAAAGAAGAGTTTAAGACACTGCCATTTGAATCGGTTGCGTTTCCTAGAGGCGTAAGTGAGTTGACTAAATATAGTGATAACGTGTCGCTATACGGCAAAGGTACTCCTATTCATGTTCGTGGTTCTCTAGTGTATAACAACCTATTGAAGAAGCATAAGCTTGAGAAGAGATATCAGCCTATCAAAGATGGCGACAAAGTTAAATTTTGCTATATGAAAGTTCCAAACCCAACACAAGAAAATGTCCTGTCCGTAGTGAACATGTTGCCAAAAGAAATGCAGCTTGAGAAGTATATTGATTATGATCTGCAATTCGATAAAGCTTACATTGATCCTATGAAAAGCATTGTGACTACGTTCGGATGGAATACGGAACATAAATCAAACTTACTAGGATTTTTCTAATGTCAAACATACCACAAGAGTATCTAACAATTCGCCATGAAGAAGATTTTGGATTTAGCGCAGTAGATGAAATTGAACTCAAGCAGGTCACCGACACAAACACGCTAGAGACAAAGGTCATTCGTGAAACTGTATCGTCATCAAGCGAAGCAGTCACTCGCCTTGAAGAGAAGGTCGATTCTATTCTACAGCTATACAAAGATGGCAAGCTAGGGCTAGAAGCCGAACGCACAGAGTTATTAGCTACAACTTCAGGCAAGCTAAAAGAGCTAGAGCAAATTATTATGCCTTTGCTTATCAATCTAATGAAGACGCCAGACAAAGAATACATTTACTGGCCCAATCGTAAAGATAAAATTCAAGAGCAGATCGACAAGATTCTAGCTATCACTAGGGCGTAATATGGGATTCGTTCTTCTATTATTTTTCAATGCATTGCTATTGTCTAGTATCGCAGCGTACTATTCAATCGCAGGCTTGATTGCTATATTCTCAGCAGCACCTCTATCCATCGCAATGATGGGCGGTTCACTAGAGCTTGCTAAACTTGTAACAGTTAGTTGGCTCTATAGAAACTGGAATGATGCGCCTAGAATAATGAAATACTACTTCACCGTAGCAGTAGTCGTTTTGATGTTCATCACTTCATTAGGTATCTTTGGATTCTTATCTAAAGCACACACTGAACAAGGAAGCGCAAACTCAAATATTACTGCACAGATTGAAATGATTGATGATAAGATAAGAGTTGAAAAGGAAATTATTGATGATAATCGCAAAGCACTCAAACAACTTGATGAATCTGTGGACCAAACTATGGGTCGCACAAAAGATGAAAAGGGTGCCACTCAAGCATCTCAATTACGCAAAGCCCAACAAAAAGAGCGTACTAGAATATCTTCGGATATTTCAGAAGCACGAAAGAAAATTGCAGAGTATAATGTGGAGAGATTTCCACTGGAAACCGAAACCCGAAAGCTTGACGCCGAAGTTGGTCCAATCAAGTACATTGCAGCCTTGGTGTATAGCGAAAGCGAAAGCGAAGATGATAAAGCATCAATCGAAAGGGCTGTTCGATTTATAATCATACTGCTAGTTTCCGTTTTTGATCCGATGGCAGTCTTGCTAATCATTGCAGCTAACTACAATCTGAATCTTTTGGCACGTAAGAGGGAGTATTTACAAACGGCAACTATCGATCCTATTCCAATGGAAAAGAAAGAAGTTGATGCACATAGGATGTACCATAGGGATCAAGACTCTATGTAAATTTGACAGGATAGGTTATTAATGATATAATGTGTTTAGCGCATTTTTTATAAAGGTGAATAATAATGGGTAATTTTTTTACAGACTTAGTTGATCAGTTGAAAGATGAAGATACGAAAATTCTTGCTGATGGTGATGCGTCAGCAGAATTTAGTGGAAGCATTGACACTGGATCATACGCATTGAACGCACTGCTATCTGGCAGTATCTATGGTGGCGTTCCCAACAACAAAGTGACAGCATTCGCAGGTGAATCTTCAACAGGTAAAACGTTTTTTGTCTTGGGTGTTGTTAAGCAATTCTTAGATGACAATCCAGATGCTGGCGTAATTTACTTTGATTCCGAAGCAGCAGTCACAAAACACATGATGGAATCTAGAGGCGTAGATACGAAGCGGGTTGTTATCTCTGAGCCAGATACAATTCAGAAGTTCCGTCATACTGCACTCCAGATCATTGAGAAGTACGCAGCACAAAAAGAATCAGCACGTAAGCCTATGATGATGGTTCTAGATTCTCTTGGTCAGCTATCATCTACAAAAGAGATGGAAGACACCTCAGAAGGTAAAGAGACTAGGGACATGACAAAGAGCCAAACTCTTAAAGCTACATTCCGCGTATTGAATTTAAAGCTTGCTAAGATTGGTGTTCCTTTGCTTGTAACGAACCACGTTTATGATGTTGTCGGTGCATACTTCCCAACTAAAGAAATGTCTGGTGGTTCTGGCTTGAAGTACACAGCATCCACAATCGTGTATCTGTCTAAGAAGAAAGACAAAGATGGCACAGATATTGTTGGTAACATTGTAAAAGCAAAGCTACAGAAAAGCAGACTAACAAAAGAAAATTCGTTTGTTGAAATTAAGATCACCTACAGCAAGGGCTTAGATCGCTACTACGGACTGCTAGAAATTGCAGAGAAGTATGGCATCATTAAAAAAGTCTCTACTCGCTATGAGCTATCTAATGGCGTAAAGGTCTTCGGAAAGAATATCAATGAAGAACCTGAAAAGTATTACACTAAAGAAATTCTAGACCAAATCGATGAAGCTTGCAAGAAAGAGTTCTTGTACGGACAAGATGTTATTGGCGGCGCAAGAGTTGATGAGGACGAAGCGGAGTTAGAACATGCTAATTGATATCGACTATGCAGTTACTCAAGAGGATATCAAGTACAAAGACAAAGATGTTGTTGCAGCTATCGAAATTCTAAAAGGCGATTTTGCAAGTGTTAAGTTTTACTTCGGTGAGTTAAACTTTGCCGAAGAAGAGAATCCAGATGGTACCTTTTCAATCAGCTTCAACTATGATATAATAGGTGAAGAGAACGAATGGCTTAGAGGAAAAGAAGAGTTCGAAGTGGTACTTGGTCGCATTTTAAACGACCTGCTAAGACATTCCTTAGACATGGCACAACAGAGGTATGATAATGAGTCTGGAAAAGAAAATACTGAAACACATCCTGAATGATGATGGATATGTACGTAAAACATTACCTTTTATAAAGTCAGAATATTTCACAGAAGCTTCCGAAAAGATTGTATTCAATCACGCATTTGACTACTACACAAAGTATAACGCACTGCCTACAGTTGAAGCACTTATCATTGAGATAGATGCTAAGAAGAACATTTCGGAAGATCAATACAAAAAAGTCCTTTCGCTAATTACAGAGATAAATTCTGAGGAGTATTCTCCTCAGGATACTGATTGGTTAGTTGACCAGACAGAGAAGTTTTGCCAAGACAAAGCTATCTACAATGCTATCATGCAAAGCATTACGATTCTGGATGAGCATGAAACTTCTAAGCTAGACAAAGGCGCTATCCCAGGCATTCTATCGGATGCTTTGGGTGTGTCGTTTGACAATCACGTTGGTCACGATTTCATTGAAGACGCAGAATCTCGCTATGAGTTCTATCATAGAGTTGAAGAGCGTATTCCATTTGACCTCGACTATCTAAATCGAATCACAAAGAACGGTCTTCCTAAAAAGACGCTGAACATTATTCTTGCAGGCACTGGTGTCGGTAAGAGTTTGTTTATGTGCCATTGTGCAGCAGCTAATCTTACACTTGGTAAGAACGTCCTATACATTACACTTGAAATGGCAGAGGAACGAATTGCTGAACGTATTGACGCTAACCTATTGAACGTTGACCTAGATAAACTTGTTGCGTTGCCTAAAGATAGTTATCTGAAAAAGATTGCAAGGATGAAAGAGAAGGCACTTGGTCGATTGATCATCAAAGAATATCCTACAGCATCGGCTAGTGCAACACACTTCAAACACTTACTCAGTGAATTGAAACTCAAGCGCAAGTTTATACCTGATATTATCTATATTGATTATCTAAATATATGTTCTTCTTCTAGAGTTAAATCTGGTAATAATGTAAACTCATATACTCTTGTTAAATCTATTGCAGAAGAATTACGTGGACTTGCAGTTGAATTTAATGTGCCTATTATGTCAGCTACACAAACTACTCGCGGTGGTTATGATAACTCTGACGTAGGTATTACTGATACGTCAGAATCATTTGGTCTGCCAGCTACAGCAGACTTTATGGTTGCATTAATATCTACAGAAGAGTTGGCAGAAATGAATCAGATTATGGTAAAGCAATTAAAGAATAGATATTCTAATCCTGATACTAATAAGAGATTCGTTATTGGCGTAGATAAAGCTAAGATGAAACTATATGATTCCGAAGATAATGCGCAGAATAATATCTCAGATAGTGGACAAATTCACGACAATAAAGATACTGAACCAGTATTCGATAAAAGCGCATTTGGTAAACGAATGACTGCACAAAGAGATTTCAGCAGAGTTAAAGTTTAATTTTGTTGTTTTTTCGCAACAGCTATGAAAATACCTGTTGCTTTTTTTGGTGAAGCATGTTATAATTAAACATTAAGAACGAAAGGTATTTCAATATGAACGCATTTACTAAAGAATATTTCATGAACGCATACACATGGATCGTAACCAAATTTGGTGAAACATGCGGTTGGTTCGGTTTGATTCTGATTCACGGCTCTACATTGCCATCAACTTACTTAGCTATCAAGGGTGAGGCTACAGTTCTTCCTCCTTTGAGTATGGTGATCCTAGTCTGGTCTGGTTTACTCTTGTTCTTTATTCGGTCAGCTATCACTAAAGACAAGCTTTACATGATTAGCAACGGTGTCGGCTTCTTCCTGCAAAGCATTATGCTTGCACTTCTAGTTCTTAAATAATGCAATACGTGATACAGTTTCTTCTATTTTTAGGTTGGATATTTGGAATCGTATTAGCTAAAGGATTCTGGAGCACATTCTTTGCTTTGATTTTTCCTCTTTGGGCTTGGTACCTAACGGCTGAGTTCTTAATTAGTAAGTTATAATTATGCATTTTATTACAAGCGACATTCATTTTGGACACAAGAACATTATGAATTTTTGTCCTGTGTCTCGCGCATTTGGTGAAGGTGACGTTGTTAAGATGGACGAAGAAATTATCAAGCGTTGGAATAGCCTGATTACTCCTCAAGACCATACATACATTCTCGGTGATGTTGCATTCTGTAATGCAGAAAAAGCAGTCAACCATCTTCAAAGGCTGAATGGTACTAAGACACTGATTGTCGGTAATCATGACGCAAAGCTTGTCAAAGACGAAAAGTTTTGTAAACAGTTTGTTGAAGTTCGTGATTATATGTCAATTCGAATGAATGAGACTAAGGTCATTATGTTCCACTATCCAATTGCAGAGTGGGATCAAATGCATCATGGCGCAGTTCATTTTCATGGCCATCTTCATGGCAGCATAAGTGGTATGGAAGCATATCGTGCAGTTGATGTTGGTATGGACAATAATGAATGCACACCGTGGAAGCTGGAAGCCGCTATTGCATATGCAATGAAGGGTAGAATTAAAAGTCATCATCAGAAAGGTAACTAATCATGGACATTGTAACAACTATATGGGGAACATGCATCGGCTCGACTTGTTTTATGCCGTTTGAAGTTTGGTATCTAGCAGCACAAGCTATTGCTACTGACATTTTAACAACATGCCAAAAGCTTATATATTAATTGGTGTGCCAGGTTCTGGCAAGTCTACTTGGGTTAATAATCAAACCCTTGTAGAGGACTACACATACGTATCTACCGACTATTGGGTAGAGCAATTTGCTAAAGCAGCTAATACATCATACACAGAAATTTTTGAGTCTGTAATGCCAGCGGCTATTGAACAAATGCTAGAGCAAGTTCGATTGTCGCGCAAGTATAACGCTAATATTGTGTGGGACCAAACTTCTACGACTGTTGCAAGCCGTAAAAAGAAATTCAAAATGCTGCCAGACTATGAGCATATCGCAGTAGTGTTTCCTACTCCAGATCGTGCAGAGTTGAATAGACGCCTTGCTAATCGTCCAGGCAAAGTTGTTCCTGTTGAAATTGTTGATAGTATGATTGCAGGCTTTCAGTTGCCAAGATTGGCTGAAGGCTACAAAGAAATTATAATCGTAGAGTAATAACGTACATATATCTGTTTAAGATGATAATTTACACACACCAAAAATCCAAGAAGAAAAAGCCCAATGCAAAGCAGCGAGAGTTGCAAGCATCATGGGAAAAAATACTTCTTAGCTATAAAACGACAAAACCGTTGGTTACTAAGCAAATTTGCGACATTAAGACACCTGAGCCGTACATTAGAACCAATAATAGAGACATTCCTAGTCGATCTACTCCTGGTGGTTCAGCGACAAAGCCAGTCCACGGCAAAGTATACACTGGCACTAAAATGCTAGGCATCGGAACACTTCACAAGTCTAATGCAGTACCAATCTTTTCTTCCGATGATGCAAAGGATCAAGCAAACATGAGGAGATAGTTATTATAAATAGCTCATACACTAACTTTATGGGCTTAAGATGTTAAAATTTAAGGAATACCTTACAGAAGATAAAAATACGCATATGGAACATGCGGAAGATGATGTTCTGAACAAGGGCGTTGCTGGTGCTAGAGACAGTATCAATGCACTTAGAGCCGTGCGTGATATGCTTGCTGGTCACTCAGAGAAAAAGGTAGACGTTACAGTCAAATGGGACGGAGCACCTGCTATTTTCGCTGGTCAGGATCCAACTGACGGCAAGTTTTTTGTCGCAAAGAAGGGCGTATTCAATAAAAACCCAAAAGTATACAAGACATTCGCAGATATAGATGCCGACACCTCTGGTGACCTCTCAGATAAGCTAAAAGCTTGTTTGATGTGGCTACCAAAGATCGGCATTTCTGGCGTTATCCAGGGCGACTTGTTGTTTACAGCATCCGATCTAAAGACAGAGACAATCGATGGTGAATCATACATCACATTTCATCCAAATACGATTGTCTATGCAGTACCTACAGACAGTGACCTTGCTAAAAAGATAAAAAGAGCAAAAATCGGCATTGTATGGCATACAATTTACGAAGGCGATTCGTTTGAGACACTTAAAGCAGTCTTCGGCAAAGACGTTGTTGCTACGCTAACACAAAATTCAAATGTATGGATGACTGGTGTAGACTATCATGACGTTTCAGGTAAAGCTACAATGACGAAAGAAGAGACAGCAGACGTTACATCCGTTCTTTCTCAAGCAGGTAAAGTGTTTCAAAAGCTAGATGCAGCTACACTAAACGCAATCAAAGATGACGAGGAACTATTGATGAAGATCAAGACGTTCAACAATTCAAAAGTCCGCCAGCAAAAACAAATCACAAATGTCAGCAAGCACGTTTCGGAATTGATGCA
>Ga0315905_10000020_pt1 | contig 151826 bp, 160 predicted proteins | sample LakEriMetagenome_5_FD_203522 | JGI IMG/M metagenome (GOLD analysis project Ga0315905, IMG submission 203522) | Freshwater fungal communities from buoy surface, Lake Erie, Ohio, United States - Buoy 4 MA121 | ecosystem: Environmental > Aquatic > Freshwater > Lake | place: USA: Lake Erie, Ohio...
TTGTTCCACAACTTCCGCCAGTCGTCGTTAGTGTTAATGTGATTGAGCCACTCTCTGAGGTAGTAGCAGTATAAGTCGCATTTGCTGGATCGTTTGCATTTGTCCAAGTTCCTGATCCCCCTGACCATGTTCCTCCAGTTGATCCACCACCAACAGTTCCACCCATAGCTGATGAAGTTCCACCTTGACAGATTGCTGTTAATGCTGAACCTGCATTTGAGGTTGGATTGGGATTGACAGTGATTGTAATAGTATTTGAAGTAGCAGTTGAGGTAGTCAAACAAGATGCATCAGAAGTTAAAACGACTGAAATAATGTCTCCCGATACTAGAGAGGATGTTGTATATGTTGATGATATTGCACCAGTAATATCTGTACCATTCAATTTCCACTGATATGTTGGACCGGTACCTCCATTGGTAGGAGTAGCAGTAAAAGTTACACTAGTACCTGAACAAATAATATCATCTAAATCAGAGGAAGAAATTAATACAGAAGGTGTTGTAGATGATATTACAGATAAATTCGATGTTGCAGTGCAACCTGCAGCAAAATAACTAACAGTATATGTTCCAGTAGTGCTAGTCGATAAATCTATTACTCCCGTGCTAGAATTTATATTTAAGCCCGATGTACTCGAGAAAGTCCCGCCTAAGGGGCTTACCGTAGGACTAGTATTGCCAGTCGAACAAAATGATGATGAAGTGTAAGAAAGTGTTGTTGTACATGAAATTACAACTGATGAGGCGCATGTTCCTGAAAAAGATGGTACAATTGGAGAAGCTAAATAGGTGGGATTATTAGTATTTGTTTTAGTTGTCGAACCGCCACTAGTATAAACGCCTGGGTCTCCACAAGTATTTAACGTTATAGTACCTCCTCTAGTACCCACTTGAGAAGACGTGGAACCAAATGTACAATTATATGCAATAATAGAACCTGATTTACAATGTAAATCAGTTCCTCTATCGCCTTCATTTGAGCTAAAATAACATGAATCTAATTGAGCTGTACCCCCATTAACACACACAGCACCTCCATAAGCAAAAGATGAACCAATTTTATTGGTGTTTGTTATTCTAGATCTTGTCATGTAAAGAGTACCGCCTTCAATAAGGAATAATCCTCCATATTCATTAAAAGAATAATCATAGTCATTCTCATCGAATTTTGTATCATAAATTTTCAATGTGCCTGCAGATTGGTAAATTATTGATTCACTGCCTCCATCAACAACATTATTAGTGAAAAAAGACTTGTAAATATTTACAGTCCCGTTATTTATTCTTAAAGCTACTCCATTTGTACCGTCACTTCGCATATTTCCAACAAACAGATATGAGTGAAAATTAACAACAGTACCTGCATCATCAATATGGATACCACCTGATTGTATCCAACCATCATTACATGTACCTCCTCCGTTTGTAAAAGTAACAGATGAGCCGTCTTGAATTTCAATTGGATAAGCTCCACCTGAAGTATACCCATTATTATCAACTTGTACTCTAGTAATATTAATACCGGTGTATGCTCCTCCAGTTATATCAATTGCCTGTGCAATAGTAGTATTATTAGCATATTCTCTGATGTAAAAATCTTGAAGTGTGATATTATTAGCTCTTAATCTTATGAAATTATGAAGATTTGAATTGTTATCAAAAATAGTAGAGGACATACCGGCACCAATGATTTTAAGACCAGCTACTGCAATTGTTAAATTACGTTCAGATTCAATGTATGTTCCGGCATCGACATAGATAATATCACCACTTGTCAAAACATTTGTACCAGAGGGTCCATATGCATTGTATAATGCAGTTAGGGTTAATTTTGGAGTTGAAGCCGATAATCCATTATTTCCCACATCACCAACAGAAGTACAATAAACATCTCCTATTAATGAATTGTTGTTAACGTAATAATTGGCTGCCCCAACATTCAAAAAACTTAACAAAAGCACTAGTCCCCCAACTATTCTAACAAAATTCTTCATATATAAATCACCTAAAAGGCTCTAATAAAATTCTAATAAAACATCAAATATAAATACAAAATTCCATCAAACTTACCTTACAAGTTCGATAAAACCACTTTTTAAAATTTGATTTCTTTCTTTTTCAATAACATAATAATACGTTCCTGTTGGTAAAGGGTTGCCTGAAGTATCGACGCCATTCCAATTATCTTTGTAAGGGATTGTACTTTCATACACGGAATTACCCCACCGGTTATAAATCAACAATCTTAAATTTGGGTAAGCATCTTGTAATTCCAATACAAAAAAATCATTGTAATTATCCATATTTGGAGTAAGAATTTCTTGAAGATTTGAATCTTTACACTGCAATCTAATAATAGTATCAAATTTACATTTTAGCTTAGAAGACTCTATAAACCTTAAACTGTATTCGCCTGAATTTAAAATCTTTATACTATTTTTTTGAGGAATAGAATTGACAAAAAAACTAATATTTTCAAAAAGATTATTATTGATAAATTCTAATTCCCCATTCTCAAAACCACAATAAGGTTCTTTCTTCTTGATTGAAACATCTAATGATGGTAAATTCACCCATACTTTCTTTCTTTCAGAAGAACAATTAGATAAAGAATCTTTGTGAAGTATGTAATACAACCCTTGTTCTAAATTTTGATATTCAGATAGATAAACACTTGAATTGGGGAGGTCATATAAATAAACATTTTTATATTTAGAAACAATTTGATACACATTATGGATTTCATCTTTACAGAAATAAAAAGAATCTTGCACTTCAACTGGTATCTTTACTATTTTTTCTAATAATTGAACTTTCAATTTAGATTTACTTTCACATCCTAAATATTGAGCTGCATAGTAAAAACCTTCAGAAATATTATCTGTTGGAAGGACCTTTTTTCCCGAAGCATCATACCAAACAATTGTTTCACCCTGAGGATATAAAATATTTCCAGCAAAATCTATTTTTTTATTGCATAAGTATTGTATCGAATCTCCTACTGGAGGAATAATTGTTGGTGCAAAAACCTCAACTGGTTTTTTCTCACTTTCACACCCCTTAATTGTTTGTGTGCAGTAATATGTATCTCTATGAATAGCTGGATCTATAGCAGGATCAAGCTTTTCTCCATCTTTATTATACCATGTTATTAATTGAGCACTTATACTTTTTATATCTCCAATTTTTGGATTTGAGATACAAATTGTATCAATACTATTTCCTAAGGGCAGGGGGATTGAATCTAAAATCTCAATATCAAAATCAGTATATTTCTGTGTTTGACAACTGAGTGATGTTTTATTTCTAATAACATACTTACCTGGCTTACTTAACTTTATATTAATAGCACCTGTAAGTGAATCAAAAACTAAATTTGTTTCTGTAGCAGGTACTAGTTCTAAAATTCCTATTCCTGCCCCTTCCTTCAATGCAGGTTTTGGAAGACTATCATAAACACAATAGGTTTTCTGATAAATTACATCCGTTTTACATGCAGGACATGGAGAGAATTTAGTTGTAAAACTATTTTCACATTGATTATCATCCTTAATTTGAGTCGAATAAATCTGTTTAACTAAAATATTAGAAAAGTTTAATTTCCCAATTGATAACAAATTAGAATCAGGAATGATCGAGTTTGGAGAAAAAGTTTTAATATCATAATTTCCTGTACCTCCTGTCACTTGTAAATCAACACTACCTAACATGCAGTCTTCTTTCTTTACAACCTCTACCTTATCCAAATATGTTATTTTAAAAGGTTTTCCTGTTAACTGACATTGACTGTCGATAACTGGTCCTTGAGAACCGATTTCATTGTAAAGAATAGGAACAAACCAATATTCATTTTTAGCATTAGGATAATTTTGCTTTATACTACCATCATTAATATCATTATTGACAAAAATTACCGGACCTAGAAATGCTTCCTGATCAGTATAAACATTAGGAGTAATAGGAGGTTTAGACTTATAAAGTATGTAGGTAACAAATGATTTTCCTTCATCTACTTTTGTTGAAGCCTTCCAATCATCCCCAAAGCAAAGCTTAAATTCATCACTATTTATTGGTTGTGAGTTTTTAACAAAACTAGTTGAACCAATTTTTGGCCTAACAATTTCCAAAGTATCAGCACAAGACTGATCATTATTTACCCAATAGACTTTGACAATTGGTAACGTAATTCCGGATAAATTTGTTTTTGAATTTGTAGCATCTGAAAAAACACCTGATGATGGACCTTTGAATCTCCATTTTCCAGGCGAAGTCGATTTTGTTTCTAAATCAATCTTATCTGAACAGATGTACTTGTCTTTACCAACTTCGCAAGGTGAAACAATTTGTGAAATTAGAAAATTAGAAAAAAGTAAATAAATTAAAAATAATAAAGTAAAACGCATTTTTAATATTAATTTGCCATTTCACTCATGAATTTTATTCGCATTAATCGAAGTTCTTCTTCTGAATAATCCCCATCAAATTCCTTGTAAGCCAATGAAATATCATCTGATTCTGCTTCCGAAAAATAATCATATATTTCTTCTTGATTATCAAGATCTAGTATATCATTGATATAATAATTGATATTGACTCTAGTGCCTGAAGCAACGATACCTTCAATCTCATCAATAATTTCATCCATAGACTTCCCTTGAGACTTTCCAATATCTTCTAAAGGGAGTTTTCTATCAATATTCTGAATTAATTGAACTTTTAAACCTGATTTATTAATCAACGATTTAACCACTAAATCCTGAGGACGTTCAATTTCATTCTCTTCTACATAATATTTAATTAGTTCCAAAAATGGTGCACCATATCTGGATGCCTTTCCGGTACCTACCCCTTGAATATTCGTTAATTCATCCATGGTAATCGGATATTGGAAACACATATCTTTCAAAGACGGTTCTTGAAATATAACAAATGGAGGGATATTTTTTTGCTTAGAAATTGATTTTCTCAAATCAAGCAACATGTCAAACAAAATCTCATCAAAAGCACCTCCTTTGGAATTCGTATTAATTTCAAAATCCGCAGACTCTTCATCAAATTTTCTTTCTTTAATCAACATAAATGAAGAAGGATTTTGAACAAATTTTCTTCCTTCTTCGGTTAATCTTATTGTTCCAAAACTTTCAATTTCTTTTTGTAATAAACCTCCTACTAAACTTTGACGAATTACTGCATTCCAAAAATGTTCATCTTTAGCATTACCCTCACCAAATAAAGGTAGTTTGTCGTGCTTATAAGATTTGATATCAGCTGTTAAGTTCCCGGTAATAAAACTACAAATGTGTTTCGGTTTTTGTTGTTCTTCTAAAGCTAATACTGAATCAAGTAGTAATTTAACTGAATCTTTTCCTTCTGATTTTTCTCTTGGGTGCTTGCAATTGTCACACATGTTTTTGCATAATGTTTCATCGAACTGCTCACCAAAATAATGTAATATGTATTTTCTTCTACAAACAGAAGTCTCTGTATATGAAACTATTTCATGAAGTAACTGTTTTCCTATTTCTTGTTCTGAAACAGGTTTCCCTTGTAAAAACTTCTCTAATTTTTCTATGTCTTTGTAACTGTAAAAAACGACGCACTCTCCTTCTCCGCCATCGCGTCCCGCTCTTCCTGTTTCTTGATAATAACTTTCTAGAGACTTAGGTATATCATGATGTATAACATATCTTACATCTGGTTTGTCTATCCCCATACCAAAAGCTATAGTTGCAACAATGATATTAGCATCTTCCATCAAAAACATATCTTGATGCTTAGCTCGTGTTGAAGCGTCTAAACCAGCGTGGTATGGTAATGCGTTTATTCCATTCAAATTCAACAGCTCAGCTAATTCCTCCACTTTTTTTCTGCTCAAACAATATACTATCCCTGATTTACCTTCTCGGGCTTTGATGTACCGAATTATTTCTTTCTCAACATCAACTTTAGGTCGAATTTCATAATATAGATTCTCTCTATTGAATGAAGATTTGAATACAGTTGCATCAACCATATTGAGGTTTTTCTGAATATCTAGCTGAACTTTAGGTGTTGCAGTAGCAGTTAATGCAATTATAGAAACCTTAGAAATTCTTTCAAAAATATCACGAAGTCTTCGATATTCAGGTCTGAAATCGTGTCCCCATTCAGAAATACAATGCGCTTCATCAATCGCAAAAAATGAAATATTTACTGAAGTTAAAAAATCAATATATTCTTGTTTTGTCAAAGATTCAGGAGCAACGTACAATAATTTGGTAGAACCATTTTGAATATCAGATTTAACTTTATTTATCTCTGTCTTCGATAAAGAGGAATTTAAGAAGTGAGCTATATTTTCATTGTCACTAACATTACGTATTGCATCTACTTGATTTTTCATTAATGCAATTAGCGGAGAAACAATAATGGCAGTACCTTCAGATATAAGTGCTGGTAATTGATAACACAATGATTTACCACCACCAGTAGGCATTATCACAAAGGTGTTGTTTCCGTTTAATAAATTTTGAATGATTTTCTCTTGATTACCCTTAAAACTTTCAAATCCAAAAAACTTCTTTAAAGCACCTTTTAAATCTTCACTTACCATAATAGTTCATAATATTATATCATATAAAATTAACAAACTTTAAACTTTAAACAATGAAAAAAACCATTTTAATAGACAAAAAAATATTTTTTAAAAATTTGCTTAAATCAAATCTTTATATTTGTCAATCATATGGAAGAGAAAGGTAATCAAATGTCTTTTTTAGAGCACTTGGAAGAACTTCGGTGGAGGTTAGTTAAGTCTGCGATTTCAATAATATTATTTGCTATATTAATTTGGATTTACCAAACTGAAATAATTGATCATTTATTTCTTTCTATGAAAGATCCTACTTTCATCACCTACAAACTTTTGTGTAAATACTTCTCAATCTGTACCCCTGAGATAAATATTAAAATTCAAAGTACGGCTATGGGTGGTCAGTTTTCATATGCTATTATGATGTCTTTGATGGGAGGTGTTGTGGTTGCTTTCCCATATGTTTTCTACCAAATTTGGTCATTTATCAAGCCAGGGTTAAAACAAAATGAAAAATCTGCTGTGAAAGGAATTGTTTTTTATGTCAGCTTGTTATTCTTTTTAGGTATTGGCTTTGGTTATTATGTTGTTGCTCCTTTGTGTGTTCAATTTTTTGGTACTTTCCAACTATCTGAAAACATTGAAAATATCTTCACTGTAAGTTCATATATGAGTACAATATTTTCTACCATTTTCTATACAGGATTGATGTTTTTACTTCCAGTTGTAGCATACATCCTAGCAAAAATTGGTATCATCACTGCAGATTTTTTAAAGAAATATAGAAAACACTCCATTGTAGCTGTCCTTATTTTAGCAGCAGTAATTACTCCTCCTGACCTAATTAGTCAGGTGATAGTGGCAATACCACTTTTGCTACTATATGAAATAAGTATTTTCGTTACAAAACGAATCAAAAATTAATTAGATGAAACTTTTCACAAATAACATCAAAAAAACATACAAAGGTAGAAATGTTGTAAATGGTGTTTCTGTTGAAGTAAATCAAGGAGAAATCGTTGGGTTATTAGGTCCAAATGGAGCAGGAAAAACAACCTCATTTTACATGATTGTAGGCCTTGTAAAACCAGACGAGGGCAGTGTTTTCCTAGACAATAAAAACATTACAGATTACCCAATGTATAAACGAGCTCAATTGGGTATTGGCTATCTTCCTCAAGAAGTATCTGTTTTCAGAAAATTAAGTGTGGAAGACAACATTATGGCCATTCTTGAGATGACTAAACTCAATAAGTCTGAACGTACTGAACGATTAGAGCAACTTTTGGAAGAATTTAGCTTGACACATGTCCGTAAAAACCTAGGAAACAGACTCTCTGGAGGTGAAAAAAGAAGAACCGAAATAGCCCGTGCACTAGCTACCAATCCAAAATTTGTGTTACTTGACGAACCTTTTGCAGGAGTAGACCCTATTGCAGTTGAAGATATTCAAAGTATTGTATCAGATTTAAAAAAGAAAAATATTGGTATTTTAATTACAGACCATAATGTACAAGAAACCCTATCAATTACAGATAGGGCTTACTTATTATTTGAAGGAAATATTCTTAAAACGGGTACAGCAGAAGAACTCGCATCAGATGAACAAGTTCGTAAAGTATACTTAGGACAAAATTTTGTACTAAGAAAATGATTATTTACCTGCTAAATCTTGACTAGTAGTAATAACTTGTTTCTTCAAAGAATAAGCATCACATTTTCCAGCGTGTTTAGAAGAACCACAAGAAACTAATGAGCCAACTAAAAGAGCAACAAATAAAACAATAGAAACTAATTTTTTCATATACGGATAAATTTACTCTACAAAATTAGTAGAAATATAAGAATTTCAAAGAATATGAATCTAAATTCTGCACTTTTGAAACAAAATATCATTTTTTTACTCGTATTTTTTCATTTCTGTTGTTTGTTTACTTTTGGACAAACTGAAAATGAATGTTATAAATTAAGAATTAAAGATACTTCGAGTTCTACTTTAAATTCAATTTATTTTAAACTTATTAAAAAAGGATATTTAATACCAAATAGTACCATCATAAACGATAACAACGATTTATATTTAAATATTTGTCCTGGTCAAAGCTTTAGAGGCTTAATAATTGAATCTCAAAATTCCAACGCAGAGAGATACAAACCAAAAGAAATAGCAATAATTTTAGAAACGAAATATCAACATTACATAAATAATGGTTTTCCATTTGCAAGTTTAAAATTAGACTCTATTCGTTTTAAACAAAATACCATTTATTGTAACCTCAAGCTTCAAAAGGGCCCTTACTTTGAATGGGGAGATCTTTTCATAAAAGGAACATCTACTGTGAATGATCAAATCATTAGAAATATAATTAATATAAAAACTAATGAACCTTACAGCGATGAGAATTTTATTAATATCGAAAATAAACTATCACAATTACCTTATCTTTCTGTTTTTCAAAAGCCTGAACTTTTATTTGAAAATGGAAAAGCAAATCTATATTTGTATTTAAATTCAAAAAAAATAAATAATATTTCAGGTACCATTGGTCTTCAGCAAAATACAATTTCTCAAAAATATTTTCTGATTGGTGATTTAAAAATGAAACTTGTCAATCAACTTAAAAAAGGAGAAGGAATTGATTTCCAATGGAGAAGAATTCAAGAAAGTACACAATCACTCAAATTAGGTCTTAACTACCCCTCCCTCTTTAAAAGTAATTTTGGAATAGATAATCAATTTAATCTATATAAAAAAGATTCCACTTTTTTAGAGCTTAAAAATCAATTTGGTATTCAGTATTTCACAACTAAAGGTTTTATAATCAAAGCAAACTATAAATATATAGAATCCAATATTTTAAATACAGATTTAAATTCATCTACTATCGGAAGATCACTAAATCACTTTTATGGGTTATCATTCATTAAACAAAAAATAGATTACTTACCTGCCCCAAAAAATGGATTTCAATTTCTGCTTGATGTATCGCTAGGAAGGAGGTCAACCTCAAGAAACGATAGTTTAAACCTTAAATTTGATAATACCTTAAAATCTGAATATCAGTTAACTCACTATTTTTCAATTTTCAAAAGAAATATCATAAAAACACAAATTTCAGGAGAAATTTATTTAGCTCCTTACTATTATCAAAATGAAATGTTACGTTTTGGAGGGTTATTGAATCAAAGAGGTTTTAGAGAAGATGAATTACTTGGTAATATTCGATTTACCCAATCATTTGAATACCGATTTATGATTGAACAAAACTCATACCTATTTGCATTTTATGATCTTTCCTATTATGAAAATCAAGTAAAAAATAAGTTAAAAGATACACCTTATGGATTTGGCACGGGTATAAGTTTTGGGACGAATCAGGGAATATTTTCAATCTCTTATGCTATCGGGAGTCAGAAAAACAATCCTTTATTATTGAGAAATGGAATTATTCATTTCGGTTATATCAGTTATTTTTAATCTGAAAGTTTGTCTTTAATTTGCTTCATAAAATTGGAAGCATAAACAAAATCAATAATCTCTTTATTATCTGTTGTTACAATTTCAGATTTTGAACCTTGCCACCAATTCTTACCTTGATATATAAAATTAATTTTATCTCCAATTTCAATCACACTATTCATATCATGAGTGATTACGATGGTAGTTGTATTAAATTCGTAGGTAATTTCTTTAATTAAATTATCAATAAGTATCGATGTTTTAGGGTCTAAGCCTGAATTAGGTTCATCACAAAAAAGATATTTTGGGTTCATAACAATTGCACGTGCAATGGCAATTCTTTTTTGCATACCACCACTACATTCCGCAGGGAATAATTGGTTCTTTCCTGATAGATTTACTCTATCAAGACAAAAATCTACTCTCTTTAATCTTTCTTTTTTGGTTTGATTCGTGTACATTCTTAAAGGAAACATAATATTTTCCTCAACGGTCATAGAATCAAATAAGGCAGCCCCTTGGAACATCATCCCGATTTGAGTTCGAATATTTCTACGTTCAAATTCACTCATCAAACAGAAATCAACACCGTCGTAAAGTATTTTACCTGAAGTAACTTCATGCAATCCTACTAAACATTTTGCTAAAACTGATTTTCCTTGTCCAGAAGAGCCGATAATTAGATTTACTTTGCCTTTTTCAAAGATTGCAGAGACATCATCTAGTACTTTATGTCGACCAAACACTTTGGTAATATGTTGTACCTCAATCATTATAACAAAAACATTTGTGTAATAAAGAAATTAGCTAACAAAATTGCAATACTACTATTTACAACCGCTTTTGTAGAAGATTTACCAACATCAATCGCTCCACCTTTTGTATAATATCCATAAAAAGAGGCAATAGACACAATTAAAAATCCAAAAACAACTGTTTTAGAAAGAGCATAATATATATCACCTACTTTAAAAAATGATCTTATACCAAAAACATATGCCTCTGTTGAAGAAAGACCAGATAAAAGCAATGCTAACCAACCTCCTAATAGGCTTAAAGACATTGAAAAGATGATTAAAATAGGAAAGAAAACTACTGCAGCAATAATTTTAGGTAAAACAAGGTAATTTAAGGAATTCACACCCATAATTTCTAAAGCATCTATTTGTTCTGTAACGCGCATCATCCCTACTTCTGATGAAATATTAGACCCTACTTTTCCAGCTAAAATAAGAGATATAATGGTAGGAGAAAACTCTAAAATGGTACTTGATCTTGTGATATAACCTATTGTATATTGTGGTAAAAATGGTAAATCCATATTTGATGCTGTTTGCAATGAAATTACCCCTCCCATAAAAATGGACATTAAAAAAACAATTGGTAAAGAGGCTATTCCAATAAGTTGTGTTTCTTCGATGCACCTTTTCCAAAAAACATTAAACTTTTGCGGCTTTGAGAATACCTCCCAAAGCATAGCAAAATACTTCCCAATATTTGATATTAATCTGAACATTTTTGCTAATTTAACTACTAATTTCGATTTCAGATAATAAATTTCGGAAAGAAAATCAGTAAATGACATCTTCAGAAGAATTAAAAACTAAAATAGCTAACCAATTGGAGAAATACCTACCCGATGGTTTTGCTATCTATGTTGCTGAATTATTCTTACCTGTTCCTGTTAAATTTAAAATTGTTAACCCAAGAAACACAAAACTTGGAGATTATAGACCAGCAAATAATGGTTTACCTCATCGAATTACTATAAACGGGAATCTAAATCCATTTGCATTTCTAATAACAACAATACACGAATTCGCTCACTTACAGGCCCATACAAAATATGGTAGATACATCCAACCACATGGAAATGAATGGAAAAAAACATACAGAGAATTATTAATTCCCATTATAGAAACAAAAAAACTACCTCTAGATATTGAGAATGCACTCATAAATTCATTAGTAAATACCAAAGCTTCCTCATGTTCGGACATTGGGTTATCCCGAGTTTTGAAAAATTATGATCAACAGAATGATGATTTTGTTTTGCTTGAAACTTTACCAATAAACTCGAAATTTAATTTACAAGGAAAAATGTTTGTTAAAGGTCCACTAAGAAGGAAAAGATTTGTTTGTGAGGAAATTCAAACTAAAAAAAAGTATCTAATTTATGCCATCGCAGAAGTAATTCCTATATTTGAAATCTGATTTAATGTAAAGAATGAATAATAACTATTGTATTATCATGGCTGGTGGCGTTGGAAGTCGCTTTTGGCCAATGTCTACTCCACAAAAACCAAAACAATTTCTAGATGTACTTGGAATAGGGAAATCTTTATTGCAAATGACATTTGAACGTTTGACAAAAATCGCCCCAGCGGAAAATATATTCATAGTTACTAATCAAGGCTATGTAGACTTGGTAAAAGAACAATTACCAACTATAGATTCAAGTAGAATTTTAACGGAACCTAAACGTAAAAATACTGCACCTTGCATTGCTTATGCTGCTGCTAAAATTTACGATTTAAATCCTGATGCAAATTTAGTCGTTGCTCCTTCAGATCATTTAATACTTAAAGAGGATAAGTTCACTTCTATCGTTAATATCGCAATTGAACAAGCTAAATCAGAAGAAAGACTTGTTACACTTGGTATTCAACCAACACGACCTGATACTGGATATGGGTATATTGAGTTTGAAGAAATTGGTGATATGATGGGAGGTGAAGTAAAAGAAGTAAAACATTTTAGAGAAAAACCAAACAAAGAATTAGCTGAAATATTTGTTAGAGCGGGGAATTTCTATTGGAATTCAGGTATTTTCATTTGGAAAGCTTCCTCTATTCTTAATGCTATCAAAAAATTCAATACTCCTTTATATAATTTGTTTTCACCAGAAAACGGATTTTACAACAAAGAGGGTGAGCAAGAAAAAGTAAATCATTGTTTTGAGGTTTGTGAAGATATTTCCATAGACTTCGCTGTTATGGAACATGCTAAAAATGTAGATGTTGTTCTTGCAAACTTTGATTGGTCTGACCTAGGTACTTGGGGAAGTCTATACACCCATTTAGAAAAAGATTATAATGGAAATGCTGTAATTGGTGACCATGTTCATATGATTAACTCTACTAACTGTATTGTTAATTTACCATCTAATAAACTAGCTTTAATTGAAGGACTTGACAATCATATCATTGTTGAAGCAGATAACATGCTTATGATTTTAAATAAAGCAGACGAACAAAACATCAAAAAATACATGTTTACTCTAAAAGAAAAGAGTCCTGGGTTATTTAAATAAGTATCAATACAAAACTTAGAGCGACAGAATTCGAGTCGCTCTTTTTATTGAACCATTATTTTTTGAAGTGAATTATTAAGATGAACAAAATAAATTCCTTTGTCAAAATCTGAAACATCAATCTTAATCTGCCCTACTCCTTCAGATTTATAAACTTGCTGTCCTATCGCATTTAAAATTTTAATTTCTTGATTAGTTGACAATGCAATGTATAAATCTTTACTTGAAGGATTTGGCCAAATCCTTACTTGAATTTCTTTTTCATTAGTAGAAGCAAATTCCGTATTAATGACACCAACAGCATCCAAATCAAATCCTGAAGAAGGATAGGGTGTTGGAAACGGGTCGTTGATTAGATTTCCCTTGATATCTTTTGTGCCAATAGTTGGATTTATAGACCCTATTACGTCAATCAACCTGACAAACTTAATATTTTGAAGATCTAGAACCGAAGAATCTTTCAAAAGTTCTAAATCGAATGGCGTTCCAAAACCTGCTTTATATTTTCCTGCTAGGTTATCAATTTTAGTAGCTTCCATAATTGCGTCATTTCCTAACTGAATAACTGTAGGAGTTAAAGAAGTAGAAGGAAAACGAATAAAATGATTTCCATCTGAACTTACTTCAACAAATGCTAATTCTAAATAAGTACTATTAAAACTATTTTCAAAAACTGCAAAATCAGGTCCTACTCCATTCTGAATTCGGTGAGGAAAAGTCAAGGTTATTACACCACTATCTCCTAAACTGATTACTCTTGAATCTGGACTTCCTAAACCATCTTCTATCTTACCAATTGTTGCTAAACCTAATTTTTTATCTGTTATATTTTGCCAGCCTCTAGAAATGACTCCTTCAATCGCCCAAAACTGAAAAACAGCGGAATCTTTCGAAATTGCGGTTGTTCCTATTTGGTCAACCGCTGGTGCAAATTGAGCATTAAATCTGAAAAAATTCAATAAAAAAAAGAATAATAGGAATTTATTCATAACAAATAATTTTTGACGGATTTAAACCTGCTTTAAACTTTTCTTTTAGTTTGCCATTTGTATCAAAAATGGAAACATACCCTTGATTAACATAACCATTAGCATCTGTGATGCATATCTCATTTTTGTTTGGTAAAAATTGAACATTATAAGGATTTACAAAACCTGAAAGAGAAATAAAATCATTTAATTTACTACTGTTTTTCTTCATAGAAAAAAGACTCAACGATTGATTATTGGTGTTTATTAATAATAAAGAATCTTGATAAAGCTCCATAGCGAGTATGTTTTCATTAAATGTTTTTTCAATTTCACCACTTGTTATGTTTACTAATTTCCAGCTTGGTTCTACATCATTGTAATTGCCACGGGAAATGACATATGCATTATCATTCAATCCTTTAATAATATTTCCTGGATTTATACCAACAATGATCCTTTTAACTTCAGAAAGCGTATTCAAATCAACAATTGAAATGGTACTATCCATTTTTGGAGGATTTAACCCTCCAGAGTTTGCCACCAATAATTGCTGGTTTAATAAGCATAAATTTTCAGGGTTATCACCTACTTTAATTCGTTTTGTAATTTGAAAACTAACTGTATCAATGACATCAACATAACCATCAAAACAAGACACAAATACATTTGAACCATAACCAATAATATTTCTTGGTTGTTTCGATTTATTATCAGCAATCATTGGGATTTGTTTCAATGACTTTAATGTTTTTGCATCCAATACCTCTATAATACTTGATACATTTACAACTGCATAGATTTTATTTCCAAAACGTATCATATCATTGCCTGTGTCACCTAATCCACGTTGATTATTGGCTTGAAAAACATCCAACGTTACATTTCTTGTTTTTACATCATACCAGGTCAGACTTGCATTATTTTGATTAAATAAACCCTCATTTAAAACCAAATAACCTTCAGAAGTCGAAGAAACTTGTTCATTTTTCTCACTGTTTTTTTTCTTACAACTGTGAATAAAAAAAGAAAGAATAAAAACTACTAAATAGACTTTATTGAAAAGCATAAGATAATGATATTAAGTAATTTCTTCCTGGCATAACGTAATAACGAATGTATTGATAGGAAGCATCAAAAAGATTTTTCACAGAGAAATTACATTTAAATTCACTTTGTATTTTTGTCTTATATGTATAAGCAATGGAAACATCCGACAAGGCAAACCCTGAAACAAGGTTTGAATTAATGTTTTCATTTAATGCATATCTACTTGACAAGATGGTTGTGGAGCAATTTAAAGAAACTTTTTTGTAAAATTCCATGTTTAAATCCATTGTTCCTGTATGTCTTGGAATATATGCGATTTGTTGTTTGTATGATGGACTTGTTTTTGATGAGTAATCTAAAGCAGACTGAAAAGAGTAGATTCCTTTTGTTTTTATAGAAATAGTAGATTCATTAAAAAAGATACGTTCAATGGATAAATCTGCACCTTGGGTTAATACTTTTCCTACATTTTGAACAGACCATAAAAACAGATTTTTTGTCGGTATAGCAACGATTTTATTTTCAATAAGGTTAGAGTAAACATCAACACCTACCTTAAATTTAATAAAATACATAGACGTTCCTAAATCTAATTGATTGACGATTTCTGGTTCTAACTCTTTTTCGTAAATAGTATTAATAAATAATTCACCGAAAGTTGGTAAGCGCATCGTTCGTTTAAGTTGCAATCGAGGAATACCGATTAATTTAATCGCTGACTTTTTCTCTACAAAAATATTACCAGAAAAAATAGAATGGTATTCTGATAGGCCTCCTGTTTTCTGAGTCAAAACCTGGTGATTATTTAATTGCAAATGATACAAATAACCTTTCTTCTCAATTTTAGTTCCTAAAACAAACATTCCAATGTGTCTTTTAGGATTATAAACAAGTGTTGTATTTTGAGAAACAAGCGTATGTAATTGATATTCTAATCCACCAAAAAAATCAATGATTGAATCTTTCCAATTGACATTAAAAACTTCACCAATTGATAATGAATTATTTTGATAGTTTTGAAGCATAATACCCTTATTATTTAAATAACTTGGGTCTGTATATTGCATCTCATTAGTTTGGTAAGTACCATAAGATTTAGCGTTATAATTGTTTTTACAAACGATCCTCTCCACATTAATAATATGATTTTGAGTAAATAAACGTTGTGTAGCAAAATCATTATAAAAAATAACAGAACCAGGTAATCCCTTTTTTGATTGATAAAAATGGTAAGCGGCATTCCATCGCTTGTTTTCATTTATTGTTGAAAAATGAATTCCTGTATTCATTTCTACTAAATCATTATTTTTTCGAAAAGCATGGAATTGATTTTCACCATTCATATATTTGAATGGATAACTACCCTCAAAACTTCGGCGTTTACCATATATAGCAACTGATTTATTTTGAAATCGTTTCTTTATAGATAAATAATTATCCAATTGGTTAAAAGAACCGTATCTTGAATTAAACCTAAACTGATATTTTTCACCCGAAAATGTATTTTCAAAAGTTTGGATATTTAGTGTGTTAGCAGCAACTAACGAAGAAACTGGATATAAAAAAGAGGGATTTGACACAGAGTTAAAGCGAATATTCTCTATGTTTTCCGCTTGAATTCCACCTAAATCTATCTGTCCAACTTGGTGATTGTTCAATGCAAATTCATTAAGCATAACTACGCTATGATTACCAGAAATTCCCCGAAAAGAAATAGTTTTAAGTCCGCCTAAACCACCATAGTTTTTCAGTGAAATCCCAGCAATTTTTTGAGTGATTACGCCCACATCTTCTGCAGGAATGGATTGAATTTCTTTTCTTGTTAATTGTTGTTCCAATGCATTCAACGAAAAAGTATCCTGCTTTTGGAGAATTACAATTTCCTTCAACTCTTTATGAGTCTGTGCAAATATTGAAAAAGAAAAACAAAACATCCCAATACTTTGTATGAGATGTTTCATTGAAAAATTAATATTTAGCTTTCAAATTATCTAAAGCAAAATAAGATGGTGTCAGCATACCACCATTATTATTATCTGAAGATGATAAATTAAATACAAGCGAATCGGTATTACTTAAAGAAGAAATATCAATTGTTTTCCATGACTTTAAAATAAAATGATCGTTTGCATTTTGAGATCTAAAATCCGCCAGATAAACGTCTATTGAATTTTTTACTACACCATTCAAATATCCATTAATAACAAGTTTGAAAAAATCACCTTTCTCGAATTTTTTTGCTGGATTATACCCTTTTTTCATGGATAAAGCTGCGTAGGTTGTATTTGTTATATCAACACTAGTTAAATTTGGTTTTTTGGAAGGGCAGGTGATTTTAGCTCCGTTTTTACCGACAATATATATCTTACTATTAGCTCCTCCTGAACCCGCAAATGCTGAAAATTCATTTGCAAATCCTTCAGTTATTGTATCATTCAATGTTGAAATAGCAAAACCTTTTGCTAGGTAATAATTAGTTTTCCCATCCCAAACATAAGAATCTTGCACTGATTGAAAAATAAAATTCTTCGAATCAAACTGATTTGTAATCCCAACACTATCAACATATCCTTTAGCTCCAACAGACAAATCTTCAAAATCAACAACACTTATGGAATTGTCTAAAGATTCCGTTACTTTTTTGATTTCTTCTTTTTGACAACCAATAAAAACAGTTGAAACTAATGATGCAGCAAGCACCAAATGAATGTTTTTTACGAACATACTTTTTTTCTTCATTTTACTTAATTTAAAATAATTAATAAATAAAAAGAAGAAATCAGGGGATTCTTTCCCACATAAGGACGAGTTACCTTTCGTGACTAAAACTAGTCAAAGCAAGTAATTCCGACTTTATTCTGAAGTCTTCATTAATAAAGATTTAGGCAGGTATTCTGACTCGCTCCAACTCAACTTCACCTTCCCATTTCTAGACGTCATTGAAACAGTGGTATCTTGAAGTTGATTTAACAGAACATACAGCTGCAGAAACAGTTCTGGATTCACACCAGATTCCCTTTTACTTCACAGAGTGATACCGTAAATCTAGCACAAAGGTAATTATTTTAAATCAAATGAGATAGATCTTAATAAATTGTATTATTAATAAACAAAAAATCCCCTAACGATTTTCATCACTAGGGGATCAATATTTAAGTAATTTAAAATTATTCGTTTTCAGCCACTACCTCTTGTACTTCTGGTAAGTGTTGTTTTAATAAGTTTTCAATTCCCCCTTTTAAAGTAGCAGTTGAAGAAGGACATCCAGCACAGGCGCCTTTTAATAAAACGGTAACTGTTCCTTGTTCAAAACCTCTGAATTCAATAGCACCACCATCTGATTCAACCGCTGGACGCACATACTCATCTAATAAACCACGAATAGCATCGTCGTATTCTGAAACAGCATATTCTTTTTTAGGCTGATCATCTTTTGAAGGAGCTGGTTTAGGAGCAGGCATTTGAATCAAAATATCCTTTGAATCTGCAATCCAATTTTTAACAAACTCACGTAAATCCATCGTAATAAAATCCCAAGGAATATTATCAGACTTCGTAATAGTAACAAAATTACTAGCAATAAACACATTGCGAACAAAAGGAAATTTAAACAATTCTTCAGCCATAGGAGAAAACCCTTTAGCATCAGCACCAGAAGTAAATTCAACAGATTCCCCTGTTAACATTAAATATTTGTTAGCAACGAACTTCATTGTTGAAGGATTCGGTGTCATTTCGGCATATACATTTACAGGAACTTGCATAACTTTATTTTTTTGTTCAAAATTACAACATAAATCCTTGTTCAAATTCTCTTTTGAATGATAATTCGATAGAATTTTTTATTATTTTCGTGCCAATTTAAATTTAAAAACCAAACTATGTCATATTTGTTTACGTCAGAGTCTGTTTCTGAAGGGCATCCAGATAAAGTAGCTGATCAAATTTCAGATGCATTAATCGATCATTTTATGGCTTTTGATCCAACTTCAAAAGTTGCTTGTGAAACATTGGTAACTACTGGTCAAGTTGTTTTAGCTGGTGAGGTAAAAACTTCCACTTATTTAGATGTACAATCAATTGCTCGTGAAGTAATTAAAAAAATCGGTTATACCAAGTCAGAATATATGTTTGAAGCTAATTCTTGCGGTATTCTTTCAGCTATTCACGATCAATCTGCTGATATTAATCAAGGGGTTGACAGAGTTGTTTCAAATGATGATTTTGAAGCAAGAGCAAATGCTCAAGGAGCTGGTGACCAAGGTATGATGTTTGGTTATGCTACTAAAGAGACTGAAAATTATATGCCTTTAGCGTTAGATTTAGCTCATAAAATTTTACAAGAACTTTCTCACATTCGTAACAACGAACCTGAATTAATTGGTTATTTAAGACCAGATGCTAAATCACAAGTTACTATCGAATACTCTGATGATAATGTTCCTCAAAGAATTGATAGCATCGTTGTATCAACACAACACGATGATTTTGCTTCGGAAGCTGAAATGTTAGAAAAAATAAAACAAGATATAATTAACATCGTAATTCCTCGTGTTAAAGCAAAATTGAGACCTGAATTACAAGCTTTATTTACAGATGAAATCCAATATCACATTAACCCAACTGGTAAATTTGTAATTGGTGGACCTCATGGAGATACAGGTTTGACTGGACGTAAAATTATTGTTGATACTTATGGAGGTAAAGGTGCTCACGGAGGTGGTGCATTTTCAGGTAAAGATCCATCTAAAGTAGACCGTTCGGCTGCATATGCAACAAGACACATTGCTAAAAATTTAGTTGCAGCAGGTTTGTGTGACGAAGTTTTAGTTCAAGTTTCTTATGCTATTGGTGTAGCTAAACCTTGTGGTCTATATATCAATACTTACGGTACAGCGAAAGTGAACAAAACGGATGGTGAAATTGCTAGAATCGTAGAAGGTATTTTTGACTTACGTCCATACGCAATCGAGCAACGTTTGAAATTACGTAATCCTATCTATTCTGAAACAGCTGCTTATGGCCATATGGGAAGAAAAAATGAAATAGTTACAAAAACATTTAAATCTCCAGACGGTTCAGAAGTTAAAAAAGAAGTAGAGTTATTTACTTGGGAAAAACTAGATTTCGTTGATAAAGTAAAAGATGCTTTTTCATTATAAAAATGATAAATTATATTATTTCAAAGGAGGCTACCAGTTTTGGTAGCCTTTATTTTTTGAATTATGTTTTTTTGCCAACTTTCTAGCTTTTTTATCTCGTTTGTATGTTTCTTTGATTCTTCTTTTTACTTCAGGAGTTTGTCTGCTCCAAAAATCTTTTTTAGCTTTTTCAGATGCTTTTCTAGCTATTTTTAATTGTTTTCTTTCTTCTTTGTGAAGCTTCTTCATCATTTCTGCTTCTGTCAAAGGCTTATCTACAGCGTCATCCTTTTTTAAGATTCCGCAAGAAATTAGGTTCCATAAAATAATGAAAATGACAAAATAACATTGATATTTTGAATTACCTTTGTTCATCTTTAATGACTGGAAATGAAATTAGGAATAATTTTGATGTTTGGAATGTTAACGTTTATTTTTTCCTGTAAAAAATCAACTAATCACCCTATACCAAGCGTTCCTTTTGATATCACGATAAACATCTCTCTTCCTAGCTACAATAGTCTACAAGGAGTTGGTGGATGGGCTTACGTATCAGGAGGTGTTCAAGGAATTGTAGTATATCGAAAATCATCGGATGAATTTGTTGCTTACGATCGAAAATCACCTATTGTTTCTAGCGAATGTAAACAACCACTGACAACAAATCCTGATAACTTTTTACAATTGGATGATTCCTGTACAAAAGCAAAATTTTCGTTATTCGATGGATCGCCTATTTCAGGTTCTGAATTTGGACTAAGACAATATCAAACACAATGGAATGGATCAAGCACCCTTCGAATCTTCAATTAAGGTGTCAACTGTTTTGTACCCCATTCCAAAACGATTGACATAAGGATTAAATAAATCAATTTGTTCTAACGTTCTAATCCCGCCAGAAGCTTTAATTTGTAAATTAGATTTTGCTTTTTCAATCTCTAACTGCATCACTTTCACTTTTTCAATCTCCGCTCCAATTGCAACTTTCCCAGTTGATGTTTTAATAAAATCAACGCCTGATTGTATACAAATTCTGGCAGCTACTTCTGTTTCCTCAATGGATAACAAACCACTCTCAACAATCACTTTCAATCCAATATTTTCACCTAATTTATTTTTATAATTATGGGTAAAATCAGACCATTTTATTAGTTCTTTCAATTGTTTTTCAGTTTCATTTATTTTTTTGTAATTCAATACCAAATCTAACTCGTCTGCACCAGCAGCAATTGCATTTTTCGATTCAATTATTTTTGATTCAATTGAATTTTGCCCATCTGGAAAATCAATGACGGTGCAAACTAAAACAGCCGAATTTTTCAAAATTTCAGAACAAACTTGAACCCATTTTGGATATACGCATACCGACTTGACATTTAGCATTATTGCTCTTTGACATAATTGTTGTATATCATTAAGTTCACATTCTTCAAGTAAGGTATAATCTACTTTTTTAACCCAATTAATTATTTCCATAATATAAACTACAATCTATCAATTATATATTGGAACAACATTATAACCTTTATTTATAAGTAGTTGTATCACACCGTTCTCGCCTGCTAAGTGTCCAGCACCAACTGCTATAAAAAGTGTTTTATTCTTCATAAGATCAGCCAATTTAGGAATCCATCTTTTATTTCTATTGTCTAGAAAATCTTCTTTAGACACACCTCCTATCTTTCCTCCATCTTTTTCCATTGAAACAATCATTTCATTATACAAGCCTTGAATATCTTGATTTTTGTAAAATGAAACTAATTTAGCCATTTCACTAGAAGCATTTAATTTTCCTTCTTTCATATCTCTAATAAAATCTTTAACTTGAACATCTATTTCACCACCAGCTAGAATAGACATTTGCTCTTGAATTGTCTCTAATCCTAACTTTTCTTTTTTCTTTGCCATTTTATGAAATGTTTTTTCATAAGATTCTGACTTCTTCATTTGGTCAGCCATAATTAATGATTGAGCATAAAATGGTCGCATCATTTCACAAATTTTAACCTTTATCACACCCATTTTCAATGAATCCTTTAAGTACGTTTGAAAATAATTGTAATCAGTTTCATTCAAATAATCTTTGATCGATTTTCCATTCGGATAAATTGCATTTTCTTTTATAAAAGCATTTGCAGACGGATCCATATCTAACTGAATTTCCATTACTAATGATTCCGTCTTTTTAAATCGATTTTTCAAGGTTTTTGAAACAACAAAATCTTTCTTTTCAATCATATGGATTGTTCCGTACAAATAGGATGTGTCTTTAGCTCCGTTTCCATAAACTTTCCAAAGTAATGATTTGTCTAAATTTTGAGCTAAAAAATTAAAGCTAAATAATAAACTAACTAAAACTAATTTCATTTTCATAATAATAATTTTTTAAAGATTAGTAAGATTAAAATTAATTGAATTCCAAGATGTATGATTAACCAACACTTTTGCCATTTTGGTCTAAAGCTCCATTTAACTTTTTCATCAAAAGGATCAAATATCAAAGCTAATCCTGAATATATCATACTCTGATTAAGATCTTTTCTAAAGATATAATAAATTGCAAAAAAGCAAAATAATATATATAATCCTCGTTTCAAAACAATTAATTTGAAACAAATTTATATTTGAATTTCGCAAAAAAATTGTAAAAAATTTACCCTACTTAAATATCCAAGAAATATTTTCAGCATAGGATTGATTTATATTTGAAAAAAATTGCTTTGGTGTAAACCCTGTGATAGATTTAAATTCTTTAATCATATGAGATTGATCAAAATACGATACTAGGTATGACAAATCAGATAAACTATTACTTTCTCTAATCTTTAACAAAGTTTTTCTGAATCGATGTATTTTTTTGTATTGCAAAGGGGTTTTTAGTAAATGTTTTTTTGATTGTTGTATTATCGTCTTTTGAGAAACTGAAATACTTTTAGAAAAAGTCTCTAAATTAAATTCTTCATTATTATCAATATTTTCAATCATCTTATGTAAAAATGAATGATTAAAAGGTTTAAGTTTTGAAATCAAAAAAGATTCAAGTTCAATAGCACATTCAGATTTGGAAGAATTCATTTTAAAGTTTAACATCAAGTTTTGAAAATCATTATCAAACTCAAAGTAAACATCAACTCCTTCTTTGTAAAAATCTAAATTTTTATCTAAAAAATGATTGATTCCTAAAGGTTTAAAATAAATTGTTAATTCAAAAATCTTACCAGCATATTGAAAAAGAAAAGGTTTATTAAACTTACCAACTAATGAACAAAAAAATAAATTTCTGTCAGATTCTTTAATAATGTATTTTTCTTGATTTTTATGAATTTCAGCATTTATAATTGCAGAAAATATAAAATTATTTGAGGGAAAGGTTAAATACGATACTGATTCGTCCTCATGATTTCGTTCAATAAAATAAAAACATTCAATAATCTTTTCTAATTCAGCACTTTTTGGATAGAAAACTTCAATGTTCATTGATAAAAATTAAAGCAATTAAAAATACAAGTATAACATAGTTTTACTAAAAGTTATTTATGTAGGTATTATTATCTTTGCTTTATGATTAACATCGAGCAACTAGGAGTATACCTTCCACAAGGTTTTTTATTCAAAGACATAACTGTACAAATAAATCGTGGCGAAAAAATTGGATTAGCTGGTAAAAATGGTGCTGGCAAATCGACCATGTTAAAATTAATATCAGGTAGAGAAAAACCATCTGAAGGTCGCATACATACCCCGAAAGATACAACGATCGGTTTCCTAACTCAGGATATTAAAATTGATACAGAAAGCAGTGTATATGACTTTGTTTATTATTCAAATGAAACATTAAATCACCTACGAAAAAAAATAGAAAGTGTTAATCATGATTTAGTTACAAGAACAGATTATGAAAGTGATTCCTATCTTTCCCTATTAGATGAACTCAATGAAGCAAATGATCTTTTCGGATTTCACGAAGGATTTCAATGGGAAGAAAAAATTGCTGCCATTCTAGAAGGTTTAGGGTTTGAAAAAGAAGAGTTTCAACGACCATTAAAATCTTTTTCAGGTGGTTGGAAAATGAGAGCGGAATTAGCAAGAATTTTGGTTAACAAACCGGATGTAATTCTTCTTGATGAACCAACCAACCACTTAGACATTATTTCTATTTCTTGGTTAGAAAATTACCTTCAAAAATTTGATGGAATCGTAATTGTAATTTCTCACGACCGTTTGTTTTTAGATAATGTTACCAAAAGAACGTTGGAAATATCAAAAGGTAAAATACTTGATTACCCCTACTCTTATTCTCAATACAAAATAAAGAGAGAAGAGGATTTAGCAAGATTGACCGATGCAAAAAAACAACAAGATAAAGATATCAAACAAACCAAAGAGTTAATCGATAAATTTAGAGCGAAAGCAAACAAAGCTTCCTTTGCACAATCATTAATGAAAAAATTAGATCGTACGGAACTAATTGAAGTTGATGACGATACCATTTCAAGAATGAAAGTCTCTTTTCCTTTAAGCAATCAGCCTGGAAAGTGGGTATTGGAGTTAGAGGATATGGGTAAAACTTTCGAAGAAAAGACATTGTTCAAAGACATTAACATTACCGTTGGAAGAGGAGAAAAAATTGCTTTATTAGGACCAAATGGTGTTGGTAAATCAACCTTACTGAAACGTATTATGGGGACTTTAGAGGGAGATGGTATTGTGAATTATGGTCACAATGTCAAAATCACCTACTTTGCTCAAGATCAAGCAGAAAAACTTGATACAAACAAAACTATTTTTGAAACCGTTGATGACATTGCAGAAGGAGATATTCGAAAAGAATTAAGAAGCATATTAGGTACTTTTCTATTTTCAGGTGAGGAAATCGAGAAAAAAGTTAGCGTACTTTCTGGAGGTGAACGAACTCGTTTAGCGTTGTGTCAATTATTGTTAAGTCCTTGTAACTTTTTAATTCTCGATGAACCTACCAATCACCTTGATATCCAATCAAAAGAAGTTTTAAAACAAGCATTATTAAACTACGAAGGAACGTTTATCATCGTTTCACATGACCGTGAATTTTTGGATGGATTAACCAACCGTATTTGGGATATACAAGATAAAACTTTGAAGATTTATCATTACGACGTAAAAGAATATCTTGCTAAAAAATTGCAAATTGAAGAACCTGTTTTAAAACAAAAGAAACAATCAGAAAAGCTAGTAGTAGAAATAGAAAAACCCAAACCATTATCACAGGAAGAAACAAAAGATTTAAAACGAAAAAAAAATAGCATCCAAAATAACATTAAAAAATTCGAAGAGAAAATTGCAATGTTAGAATCTAAAATTAGTGAGATGGATAAAGAAATTGCCTCTTTAGATTATACTGACACTGAAAAATCTTCAACTATTTTAGATAATTACGAAAAGCTAAAAAAAGACCTTGATAATGTTATGAGTTATTGGGAACAAGAAATGGAAGAACTTGAAAAATTGAATATCTAATGAAAGGACAACTTCGTAAAATGCAGGTTGAACATGGTTCGCCCATTAAATACTACCTTCATTTTGAAGAGCGATTTTTAGTAAACGATTTGATCGGAAAAAAAATCACACTTAATTGGTCAGGAATTATACAATGTATTGACTGCCAAAAAGTAACTAAAAATTCATTCGGACAAGGATTTTGTTACAAATGTTTTACTCAATCTGCACAATCAAGTGAATGTATTATTCGTCCTGAACTATGTCGCGCGCATTTAGGAGAAGGTAGAGACCCAGAATGGGAGGAAGCAAATCATAACCAACCACATACAGTATATCTTGCTCAATCAGATATAGTAAAAGTAGGTGTAACACGAAATACACAAATTCCAACTAGATGGATAGACCAAGGAGCAAGCGCAGCTATTAGATTAGCAGAAACACCCAACCGATATTTAGCAGGAGTCTTAGAAGTTGCATTAAAAGATCACTTTTCTGATAAAACCAATTGGCAAAAAATGCTTAAAAATGAGATCGATGAATCGATTGATTTAGCAGCGGAAAAATGGGAGTTAGAGGAATTACTTCCTTCCGATTTGACACACTATTTTACAGATGATGAAGAAATAGAAACCTTTGAATATCCTGTGCTTTCATATCCTTCTAAAATTAAAAGTATTGCGCTCGAAAAAGTTACAAGTTACACCGGAACACTTAAAGGAATTAAAGGTCAATACTTAATTTTTGAAGATAATCAAGTAATCAATCTTAGAAAGTATACTGGATATATTGCTGAAATTATTGTAAGTTAATTTTCAACAATCATCATTCGACAATTTTTCTTAAAAAAAGTGTCTATCCATATTTTTGCGCTAACTTTAAACCTTGAAAATAAAAACCTATAATTATGTTTGGAAAAGACGAATTTAGAAAATATGCTACAAAACACGTTGGAATCAACAGTATGCATTTAGAAAATTATATCGAATCTTCATTAACACCTTATATCATTGAAGAACGTCATTTGAATATGACTCAAATGGATGTGTTCTCTCGTTTAATGATGGATAGAATTATTTTTTTAGGAACTGGAATTAACGACCAAGTTGCTAATATCATCAATGCGCAATTATTATTTTTAGAATCAGTTGATGCTAAAAAAGACATTCAAATTTACTTAAACTCACCTGGAGGATCTGTATATGCTGGTTTAGGTATTTATGATACTATGCAATACATTAAACCAGATGTAGCAACAATTTGTACAGGTATGGCAGCTTCAATGGGTGCTGTATTGATGTGTGCTGGTGCTGAAGGAAAAAGAACAGCATTGAAACATTCACGTGTGATGATTCACCAACCACTGGGAGGTGCTCAAGGTCAAGCTTCTGATATCGAAATTACTGCACGTGAAATTCAAAAATTGAAAAAAGAATTATACGATATTATTGCACATCACTCTAAACAAGATTACGAAAAAGTATGGGCTGATTCTGACCGTGACTATTGGATGACGGCTGAAGAGGCTAAAGCATATGGTATGGTAGATGAAGTATTGGTTAGAAATCCAAGATAATTCGTCAAACAGATAATCATATATGGCAAAAAAAGATTCAAATTGCTCATTTTGTGGAAGACCGCGCAATCAAGTTGGTATGTTGATTGCGGGGATTTCTGGGCATATTTGTGAAAATTGTATAACTCAAGGTTTCTCTATCGTACAAGAAGAATTTAGTCTTCAAAAAACAAGTGAAAAGAAACCACAAGACCTGACTATTTTAAAACCTAAGGAGATAAAAGAAAAACTCGACGAATATGTTATAGGTCAGGAAGATGCAAAAAAAGTGCTTTCGGTAGCAGTTTACAATCACTACAAAAGATTAAACCAAAAAGTAAAAAAGGATGAGGTTGAAATTGAAAAATCAAACTTAATCCTCGTTGGTAGAACTGGTACAGGTAAAACTTTATTAGCGAAGACAATAGCAAAAATGCTAAATGTTCCTTTTTGTATAGCAGATGCTACCGTTTTAACTGAAGCAGGTTATGTAGGTGAAGATGTAGAAAGTATTCTCTCTAGGCTTTTACAAGCTGCAGATTATGATGTAGATGCTGCTCAAAGGGGTATTGTATTTATTGATGAAATTGATAAAATTGCTCGCAAAAGCGATAACCCCTCTATCACAAGAGATGTTTCAGGTGAGGGGGTGCAACAAGCACTTTTAAAATTATTAGAAGGAACGGTTGTAAATGTTCCGCCTCAAGGAGGAAGAAAACATCCAGACCAGAAGATGATACAAGTTGAAACAAAAAACATTCTTTTTATTTGTGGTGGTGCTTTTGATGGTATCGAAAAAATTATTTCAAGAAGAATTAACCGTCAAACAATCGGTTTCAATACGGAAGAAACTGAAAAAATTGATGGGGATAACTTCTTAAAATACATCAACCCAACAGATATCAAATCATATGGATTAATCCCTGAATTAATTGGACGTTTTCCTTCATTGACATATTTAGAACCTTTGGATGCCAAAAGTCTAAAACGAATTCTTACAGAGCCAAAAAATGCATTAGTTAAACAATATATGAGATTGTTTGAAATAGATGGTACAAAATTAAGTTTTGATGGTGCTGTATTAGATTTCATTGTTGATAAAGCAATTGAGTTTAAATTAGGAGCTCGTGGACTTCGATCAATCTGTGAAGCCATTTTAAATGATGCAATGTATGACATTCCATCTGAACAATTAGCTGAATTTAAAGTCACTGTGAATTATGCTAAAGAAAAATTTTCTAAATCAAACGTGGCTAAACTATCAGTTGCATAACAAAATTTACATGTTAATTTGTTAAGGCTGCTTTGATTTAAGCAGCCTTTCTTTTTGATTACTAAAAATATTAATATATCCGTAACATTGCCTTAAATAGATTAACACAAAGATAAATTTAAACTAAAGAGAATAGAATAGTACTCTCATACTTTTGCTCTGTAAAAAAAATTCTATGGAAACATTGACAAACAAAGACAAAAGTAATATACATATTTTATTGGTTGATGACGAACAAGACATCCTTGAATTTTTAAAATATAATCTTGAACGTGAGGGATATAAAATCCATACTGCTAAGAATGGTCAACAAGCTGTAGAAATTTTTCAATCTGTTAGACCATCATTAATCATTATGGATGTAATGATGCCTATCATGGATGGAATTGAGGCATGTTATGCAATTCGCAAGTTAAATCTTTTCCCACAACCAGTAATTGCTTTCTTGACATCTAGAAATGAAGACTATTCACAAGTAGCTGGATTTGAAGCTGGTGCAGACGACTATATTGCAAAACCAATCAGACCAAGACTTTTGGTTAGTAAAGTGGAAGCACTATTAAGAAGAATTATCAAACCTGTTAGATTACCAAAAATCACTGAAGTTGGTAATATAAAAGTTGATAGAGATAAATATGTAGTTATTTCTCAAGACAAAGAAATTCAGCTTCCTAAGAAAGAATTTGAGTTATTAGAACTTCTTTTAAGTAAACCTCAAAAAGTATTCACAAGAGATGAGATTTTGACTAACGTTTGGGGAAATGAAACGATAGTGGGTGAAAGAACAATTGATGTTCATATAAGAAAATTACGAGAAAAACTAGGAGATGATTATATTCGCACTATTAAAGGTGTCGGTTATACATTTGTAGATAGTGAAAAATAAAAAACCCATTTATTTTGTTTATACAGGAAGTAGTATTATTGCTGCTACTTCTCTCATAACATTAGTATTTGTCCATCTTACTTTTTCAGAACTCTCATTTTGGTTATTTATAATTACCCCAATCATAACCTTTACAGTTTCCTATTTTATATTTCACAATTTTGTCGTAAAATACATTAACGAAAAACTGAAAGTTTTATATCGTTCTATACAAAAAGAGAAGACTAAACCAAACGACAAATTTTCAATTAAAATAACCGATGACGTTTTTACTGCTGCAGAGAAGGCGACACAAATATTTGCAGAAGAAAGTAAAAAAGAAATTTCATCCTTAAAAGAACAAGAAGAATTTAGAAAAGAATTTTTAGGAAATTTAGCACACGAACTAAAAACTCCTCTTTTTTCAATTCAAGGATACATTTTAACATTACTCGAAGGCGGTTTAGAAGATGAAAATGTAAATCGTATGTTTCTTGAAAGAGCTTCTATTTCTGTTGATCGTATGGTTAACTTGATAGAAGATCTCGATCAAATAAACAAACTTGAGGTAAACTCTCTTCAAATGGATTTTACCAATTTCGATATTATTCAACTAGTCAATGAAATATTTGAAACCCTTGAACTTAAAGCAAGTGAAAAAAATATAAACCTTGCTATTTCCAAAACTTACCCTTCGATTTTTGTATATGCCGATCGGTCTAGAATTTCTCAAGTATTTACTAATCTAATCAGTAATTCGATAAACTATGGTAATGAAAATGGGGAAACCATAATTCGTTTTCATGAAATGAACAATGTTCTCCTTATTGAAGTTTCTGATAATGGACCCGGAATCGATAAAAAAGATCTACCACGCTTATTCGAACGTTTTTACAGAGTAGAAAAAAGTCGTGCTAGAAACGAGGGAGGTTCTGGCCTTGGCTTGGCCATTGTGAAACATATAATAGAAACTCACAATCATTCTATTCAAGTAAGAAGCACGATTGGAATTGGTTGTACATTTTCATTTACTCTTGACCTATCCAAAGATAAAGAAGAGAAACTCGTTTCAAGTAAAGGAATTACTATCAGGTAATTAGTTAAACTACTTTAAAAATTTTGTGAAAAAACTTTAAAAAAAAAGAAAAAAACTCTTTTTAAATTTGTTTTTTGTTTAATGTTTTCATTCCTTTGTTAAACAAAAATGTTTAATGTTTAACTAAATTCATTAAACAAAACACAAAAGGTTATGTCAACTATTGAGTTTAACGATTCCTTGATAAGTCTTGAAGCAAAACTTATCTCATTTGCAAAAAGCTTCACAAGAAGTGAAGAAGATGCACGCGATTTAACACAAGAAACCATGTTAAAGGCATTAGTATATAGAGACTACTATAAGCCTCAGACTAATTTCAAAGCTTGGGTGTTTACAATCATGCGAAATGTATTTATTAATCAGTACAGAAGAAATAGTAAGTCAAAAACTTTGTTTGATTACAGTAAAGACTTATATTTACTAGCAAACTCGGTTGCAAATTACGATACACCGAATAATTACATATACGATAAAGAAATTAATGCACAAATAAATGCGCTTAATGATGAATATAAAAAGCCATTTATGATGCATCATCAAGGATTTAAATACAAAGAAATCTCTGATACACTTGATATTCCAATTGGAACTGTTAAAAGTAGAATTTTCATTGCTAGAAAAAAGTTAATGGAAAAACTACCTGAATACGAATCAGCAATATAATTTATTATGAAAAAAAACGTTACCATAATTGGTGCAGGGATATCAAGCCTCTCAACTGCTTGCTTTTTAGCAAAAGACGGTTATCAGGTTACTATCCTTGAGAAAAACAAAACGATTGGTGGACGAGCACGTCAATTTGAATCTGATGGTTTTGTTTTCGATATGGGACCAAGCTGGTATTGGATGCCAGATGTGTTTGAACGTTTTTACAATCAATTTGGATATACAACTGCTGACTTCTACGAATTAAAAAGATTAGATCCTTCCTATCGCGTTTTTTGGAATGACAATTCATTTGATGATGTTCCTGCTGATTTAGAAACTTATAAAAAATGGTTTGAAAAATTAGAACCAGGAAGTAGCAAACACCTAGATCAGTTTTTAAAAGAGGCTAAATATAAATACGAAGTTGGAATGAACGATCTTGTTCATAAACCAAGTTTGTCATGGGCTGAATTTATAGACGGAAGAATCATATCTGGGATGTTCAAATTACATTTATTTTCCTCTTTTGCTAAATATATACGAAAGTACTTTTCGAACGAAAAAATTATTTCTCTTTTAGAATTTCCTGTTTTATTCCTTGGAGCTACACCAGAAGAAACACCAGCCTTATATTCTTTGATGAATTATGCTGATATTGAATTAGGTACTTGGTATCCAATGGGAGGAATGTACAAAATCATAGAATCTTTTGAAAAAATTGCAAAAAATTTAGGTGTTACTATACTTACAGATGAAGAAGTTATTGGTTTTGAATACAAAAACAATTCGATAACTCATACAAAAACTAAACATAGATCAATTGAAACTGATATTCTAATTTCTGGTGCAGATTACAATCATACGGACCAAAAATTAGTTTCAAAACACTCAAATTATACTGAAAGCTATTGGGACAAAAGAGTGATGGCGCCTTCAAGTTTATTGTTTTATGTTGGCGTAAATAAAAAAATTGAAAATCTTCAACATCATAATTTATTTTTTGATGCTGACTTTAGTGAACATGCTCACAATATATATAAAGAACCTGCTTGGCCTGAAAATCCGCTGTTCTATGTTTGTTGTCCATCAAAAACTGATGATTCTGTAGCCCCTGAAGGAAAAGAGAATCTGTTTATGCTAGTTCCAATCGCATCTAACATAAATGATGATGAAACAATACGAAATAAATATTTTAATCTGTTGATTGAACGAATTGAAAAACATACAGGTGTATCAATCAAAAATGATATAATTTACCAAAAGAGTTATTGTATTAGTGATTTCAAAAATGACTACCACGCATTCAAAGGCAATGCATACGGTTTAGCAAATACACTTTTACAAACAGCTATTTTAAAACCTACACTTAAAAATAAAAAGTTGAAAAATATGTTTTACACAGGGCAGCTTACCGTTCCTGGACCTGGAGTTCCGCCATCCATAATTTCTGGAGAAGTGGTTGCTAAACAAGTAATAAAACATTTTTAAAAACTTTAATTAACCCACTAAATCTACCACTATGAAGAGTATTTTTGACAATCTTTCCTACGAAATGAGCAAAATTACCACTAAAAGGTATAGTACCTCATTTTCTTTGGGAATTCATTTTCTTCATAAGAAAATACACAAACCAATTTATGCTATTTATGGGTTCGTACGTTTTGCTGATGAAATCGTAGATAGTTTCCATGGTTTTGACAAAAATTATTTGTTAGAAGACTTCAAGAAACAAACTTTTGAAGCAATAGAACAAGGAATTTCTTTGAATCCGATTTTAAATTCATTTCAAGAAACGGTAAATAAATATCAAATTCCACATGAACTGATCTATACATTTTTGAATAGTATGGAAATGGACTTGAATAAGCAACATTACGATCAATCTAAATACGAAGAATATATATTAGGTTCTGCAGAAGTAGTAGGTTTGATGTGCTTAAAAGTATTCGTAAATGGAGATGAAAAAATGTATGAAAGCTTAAAACATTTCGCTATGAAATTGGGATCAGCTTTCCAAAAAATCAACTTTCTTCGTGATTTAAAAGCGGATTATAAAGAACTAGGTAGGTCTTATTTTCCAAATGTGGATATGACTTTTTTTAATGACAAGACAAAAAAAGAAATTGAAAAAGACATCGAAATTGATTTTAATTTAGGTTTAGAGGGAATTAAAAAATTACCGAATTCTTCCAGATTTGGGGTATATGTTGCTTATGTATATTACCACAATCTTTTCATGAAAATCCAAAAGCAAAGCGCAAAAACTATTTTAAACGAAAGAGTAAGAATTCCTAATAATAAAAAATTAAGTTTATTGTTTTATTCGTACATTAAACACAATTTGAATTGGATATAATGGAAGAACATGTTATTTTGGTAGATGAAAAAGATACTGTTTTGGGTACTATGCCTAAAATGGAAGCGCATTTACTAAATAAATTACATCGTGCTTTTTCCGTATTTATTTTCAATTCGAATAATGAATTATTAATACATCAAAGGGCAGCTGATAAATATCATTCTGCTAATTTATGGACAAACACCTGTTGTTCTCATCAAAGACCCAATGAAAAAAACATTGATGCTGCGGAAAGAAGACTTGCAGAAGAAATGGGAATGCGCGCCGATAATTTGACAGATAAATTTTATTTTATTTATCAAGTTAGTTTTGATAACGAACTTCATGAACACGAACTCGACCACGTATTGGTTGGTGTTTCAGATGAAGACCCTGTACCAAATCCAAATGAAGCTCAAGATTACCGATGGATCACATTGGCCAATTTAGAAAAGGAAATTGAAGAGAAACCAAATGATTTCACCTTTTGGTTCAAAAAAATAATTGCCGAATACGGCGAAAAATTACTACCCGATTATGAAAGTTTGTAGAAGAGAAACATTTAACGCAGCACACCGTCTTTTTAACCCTAAGTTTGACGATGCTAAAAATCAAGCTGTATTTGGTAAATGTAACAACCTAAACTATCATGGTCATAATTACGCTTTGCTAGTTTGTGTTGATGGTCCTATCGATCCTGAAACTGGTTATGTCATTGACCTGAAAATTCTTGCAGACATCATTGACGAAGAAGTTCATACACCTTTTGATCATAAAAATCTAAATTTAGATTGTCCTGATTTTGAAAATATCATTCCAACAGCTGAAAACATTGCTGTAGTTATTTGGAATAAAATCAGAAAAAGACTTGACTCTTCCTTTGAGATTGAATTAACCCTTTGGGAAACAGAACGAAACAGCGTTTTTTATAATGGAAAATAAATTAGCGCTTTTTTGGCACCGAAGAGATTTAAGAATAAACGACAATCACGGTTTAATCAAAGCACTCACTTCCGGACAGAAAATCATTCCTATATTCATTTTTGATACGACCATACTTTCAAAACTAAAATCCGAAGATCAACGCGTTATTTTTATCCATCAACAAATTGAAAAAATAAAAGCTGAATACCAATCTTTTGGATCTGATTTGTTAGTCTATTACGGAAATCCAATTGAACTCATCCCTCAAATTGCTAAAGAGTTTTCTGTACAAAAAGTCTTTACAAATAGAGATTACGAACCACAAGCTATTCAACGTGATACAGAAATTTTTGAGATACTAAATGCGCTATCAATCGAATTTATTGGTTCAAAAGACCATGTAATTTTTGAAAAAAACGAAGTGGTTAAAGACGATGGAAAGCCATATACAGTGTTTACACCCTATTCACGTAAATGGAAAACTACCCTGACTTCACAACATTTAGCTTCTTTTGATACACGAAATCACGTATCAAATTTACAACCGTTTGATCATAAAACACCCCTTATTACATTAAACGAAATGGGATTTGATGGTATTGAAACTGTTGAATTTCCAAAAAATACTGTACAAGAACAAATTATAGAAAAATATAGCGAACAACGAGATTTTCCTGCAATCAATGGAACTTCAAGATTGGGCTTACATTTACGATTTGGTACAATCAGTATTCGTGAGTTAGCAACTTACGCTAAAAACACGAACGAAACCTATTTAAATGAACTAATTTGGAGAGACTTTTACCAAATGATCATTTATCATTTTCCGCATTCAGCAGAAAATTCATTTAGACCCATTTATGATAATATTCCATGGGAAAACGACGAACATTTTTTTAAAACTTGGTGTGAAGGAAAAACAGGTTATCCAATGGTTGATGCAGGAATGCGTGAGCTAAACGCTACAGGTCATATGCATAATCGTGTTCGTATGGTTGTTGCGAGTTTTCTGACCAAACATTTATTAATCGATTGGCGTTGGGGAGCAACTTATTTTGCAGAAAAATTGCTTGACTTCGAACTTGCAAGTAATTCCGGAGGATGGCAATGGGCCGCTGGTTCTGGATGTGATGCTGCACCCTATTTTCGAATATTTAATCCTGCGTTGCAGTTAGATAAATTCGATAAAAAATTAATCTATGTGAAACGTTGGGTTCCAGAATACGGAACTGCTCAATATGTAAAACCAATCGTAGAACATTCGGGAGTTACCAAAAGAACAATTGCCGTATTCAAAGAAACACTCAACAGTTAGTTTACAGACCAACAATCTCTCTTACTTCTATTTCCTCAACTTGTTTTTGAACCCCTTCTCTGTCAAGGTAAGTTCTAACTACTTTTCTTCCTTTAATTATCATTTTTTTACCTTTTTTTCCAAACTTTTCGATAAAAAGCGCCACCGTACCCCAAGCAAACATGCGGTGCCAAGTTGTATCTTCTCCAAAATGTGAAGCCAATTGAAATCGTGCAACTTTTGCTCCGTTTTCGAATTGGGTGACTTTCGCAAAGTCACCCATATTTCCAATAATAGTTATCATTTCCATATTACATTAAGATTAAATCATTTACTTCCACTTCCACGACGAATCTTCGATCACCTGTTTTGCCTTTGTAAAAGCGAGATACCAATCTGCCTTCAATAGCAAGTTTTAACCCTTTTTCTCCGAATTTTTCAAGTACACTCACCCATCTTCCCCATGCTGAAATTCGATGCCAGTGTTTTCTTTCTTTTTTATTTCCATCACCATCCAAATAAAATTCAGTGGTTGATAGTGAAAACTGAGCTATTTTTCTACCATTTTCAAGTTCTAATACCTTTGGTGCCGAACTAATTTTCCCGATTAAATTCACGTGATTCATCTCTTTGTAATTTTTAAAATTTATACTTAGTTAATTGTTTTTGTGCGTTGGATCATCATAAAATCACTTGCCTCAACTTCTACGGAACTTCGTTTGGTTCCATCTTTTAATTCATACTCTTTTTGAACTAATTTTCCTTCAAGCGCAATCTCAGTTCCTTTATCTAAAGATTCGCACATTTTTTCAGCGGTTTTCCCCCAGGCAGTGATCGAATGCCATACTGTATTATTTTTCCACTCACCAGAAACTTTGTCTTTATAACTTTCATTGATCGCTAACGAAAAACGCGTTAACGCATATCCTTTTTCGCCTACTTTTCTCATCTCTGGTTTCGCTCCTAAACGTCCGATTAAATTCACTTTGTTTTTTAAATTGTTCATTGTACGTGTTTTTTAAATGAATACTAATTTGTTTGTTGTCGTGTTGTTTGTTATCGACATTGCAAAGTTGTGACCTCTTCCAAATTTCATTCGAATATTAACTATTTAATTTCGATTGTTATTTGTTTATATTCATTTAAAAACGGATATAATACTGATTATGAATTATAATTTAGGATTTATGAGTGAGTTAAAAATTGAGGGAAATATTTGATTATTTTTGGATAGATATTGGTTATGATGTTTTTATGTGGCGTAGTCATTAGTTATGCGTCATGCTTTAGAAGAAACCACTCACTTGAAACAGCCAAATTGAGAACGAGAAATGATTGAAATAAAAAAATATTTCCAAAAAATGGTTCCTATTTCTGAAAAAGATTGGGAGTTCTTTTCATCTAAACTTATAAGACGTGAATTTGCCAAAAATTCAATAATTTTAAAAGTAGGTCATAAAGAAAACTACTTATCTTTTATTGAAAAGGGAATTGTTAGAAAATGTATTCCTCAAGAATTTGATGATTTAACTTTTGAATTTGCATTCGTCAATAATTTTGTGTCCGCATATGATTTTTTCTTGACACAAGAACCATCAACTTACCAGTTAGAAACCTTAACAGACACTATACTCTGGAGTGTATCGTATAATGACTTAGAAATAATTTATGACAAAACGGAAATTGGCAATACTATAGGAAGATTGGCAAGCGAAGACCTGTTTATGAAAAAATCTAAGCGAGAATTATCTTTATTAATCCAATCTGCCCAGGAACGTTATTTGAACTTATTTACAGAACAGCCTGAATTGTTGCAATTTATTCCATTAAAGTATATAGCCTCTTATATCGGAGTAACGCCACAGGCACTAAGTAGAATAAGGAAACGTATTTCTTAACCCAAGTTCATTGTTTGAATTTTAGCTTATTAGTAATTTTGTAACTCATCAATTAAAAAAGAGTAATGGAAAAATTATTATTATCGTTAGTATTATGTATCGTTGCAGCAAATTCGGTAATTTCTCAAGATTTAAGCCCTTATCATCATATTATAAAGGGAATTGTTAGGAAGAACTTCAAATCTATAACAGAGCACCGTTATGACGAGGTTTTAAAGGGTGTGTCTAATAAAGAATTGGAACATACTTTTGCAGGAGATAATTGCTTGGGTGGTACACGCCATGATAAAGAAAGCTTGAAAAGATGGTTTGAAAGAGTGGGAATTGTTCTTCCAGACCTTAAATTTGAGGTAACAGACATTCAGGTTAAAGGAAATCCAGCCAAAACCCTTGTTATTGCAAGGTGGACAGCAACTTGTCATTTATTAAATGGTGAGCCCTACATCAATAAAGGAGCTCATTTTATCACATTGAAATGGGGAAAGGCTGTTAAATTTGATGTTTATGAAGATACTAAAACTGTATCTCATGGTTTAGAAGTTCAATTTGAATCAGGTATCAAGGAAGCTAAAGCTCCCAAAATTGAAAGCTAAAAATTACATCTAACATAAACAGCTATGGCAATTGGTACTTTTGATTGAATTGGATTAAAAAATTGGACGACAGTATAATAGCACGACCGTATAACACAACCTAAATCCCATTTGGGTATTCGGCTTCGGCTTTTGCAAAAGCGGTAGACAATTATTTAATTTTCACTTTGCAAAAGGACATTAAACATTTATCTTTAAACTAACATTTCGGTAGACAAAGTTTCAAAATCCAAAAGGAAATTAGCTTGAAACCGTTATTCTAAGAAAAAGATCGTAATCAAACTAAAATTATTTGTTTAGTCGAATTGATTTCAGATAACCACGAAGTAAGGTTAATTAATTTTTTTCAATCTGATACTATATTTTAAGACTTTTAACAAAAAATAAAATTAAATCTTTTAAATACTAAAATTCACCATTTAGATTTAAAAGTCGCTTAAATTTTATATTTTTAGGTGAATTTAAGTTCGATTTTTGACTTTGAAAGAGGTTTTTAGACGAACTGCCGTTAGCCGACTACCAAACCAAAATAATCTTAAAAAAAATGAATATTTGGAGAATACATTTAAAAGCAGATTCACAAGATGGAATTGACCAGCGACAACTTTGTTTAGATAAGGGAGTTGTTGGTGTAGGTTGGCAAATAGACTATGCAAATGTTCCTGTTACTTGGGACGAATATAGGGAAATAGCAGAAAAAGAATATGGAGATAGCAGTTGGAAAGCAGCATTAAATGCAATCAAAAACAGAATACAAGTTGACGACTTAATTTGGACAAGAGATTGGTCTGGCAATTATTTTATTGGAAGAATTTTAAGTAATTGGTATTATAACACAGACGAAGATTGTTCAAAAGCTGACATAGTAAATGTTCGTAAATGCGAATGGCATAAAATCGGCACAGAAGAAGCTGTTCCAGGAAAAGTTGTTAGCAGTTTTAGACCAGCAAGGACAGTTCAAGTAATTGACGATAATACAGTATATTATTTCTCGCAAATTGCATATAATCAAAAAATAGGAAAATCATATTATGAAGTTGACAACTTAGCGGGAGAAGATATTTTTTCACTATTATCAACTGACGATTGCGAAGATGCATTGGCAATTTATTTACAAGTTAAGCTAGACTATCATATTATTCCAAGTTCGTGCAAAGTTGACACAATGACTTACGAATTTGAACTTAAACACAGACTAACAGGAAAGAGTGCGGTTGTGCAAGTGAAAAGCGGTTGGACACCTTTAAATATTGACAATTACGACAAACTTGAAACTGACATTTTTTTATTTGCTACTTCGGGACAATATCACGGAAAACCAAAACCGAATATAAACACCATTGACCCAGACGAAATTCGAAAATTTTTATACGAACAAACACATTTGTTACCCGAAAAAATGAAGGTATGGATAGAATTAACGAGATAATAAAACCTGCCTGTAACAACTAACCTTTCGTCGTGTCTGTATCTCGGCAGGCTCAATAACCCAAATAAATGAAAGAGCTGTTTAACGAAACCTATTCTATGGACTTTTCGAAAATTGATTTTTAATTAGTTGAGCCAAGCTTGAACAAGTTGGCTTTTATTTTGCTTGTAACCTATTAAAAACAAGCTGTTTTATGATTGATAGGCACAAAGGTACCCATACCCATAAAACTACTGTTTACAGGAAAACGCATTATTAGCCTTTACAATAGTCTTATAAAAAATCACTAATTTAAAAATGTCTTATATATTTTTAAATTTGAAACTCTATTTTAATAATTATAGACTAACAATAAAATCAAATCTTTTAAATACTAAAATTCAAAAACTGGATTTTAAAGTCGCTTAAATTTTATATTTTTAGGTGAATTTAAGTTCGAATTTATACTTTGAAAGAGGTGTTTAGACGAACTGACGTTATATGTGATTAAGCATACCCAAAAACTCCGAAAATATATTTTGTGATAATACCATTATTTGGTATTTTTAGAAAAAAATGAAAATCATGAGTAAGAACACATCGATTACTTTGGGTAGTTATTTTGATCAATTTATTCAAAGTATTTTAAGAGAAGGGCGTTATAAAAACGCAAGTGAAGTTGTACGTGCTGGATTAAGGTTGCTTGAGGAAGAAGAACAGAAAATAATTGCTTTGCGACATGCGATTAATGAAGGCGTAAATAGCGGTATAGCTAAAGATTTTGATCCAGAAGAGCATTTAAAAAAATTAAAAGCAAATAGAAAATAAATGGCAAAGTTTAAGTTAACAAACAATGCCGTTAAAGATCTATCTGATATTTAGAATTATACCTTCGATGTCTGGTCTGAAAATCAAGCGGACAAATATTACAAGTTAATTCTCAATGCATGCGCAGCTATCGCTAAAAAGCCACAACAAGGAAAGGTGTATGAAGAAATTTACCCAGACTTGAAGGGTAAAAAGTCTCAAAGCATATCATTTTCTATCGGTTAATGGAAGATAAATCAATCGAGATAACGAGAATCCTGCACGAACGAATGGATTTGAAGAATAAATTGAAATAAAGACCCCACATAACAACTAACCTTTCGTCGTGTTTGTATCTCGGCAGGCTAAATAACCCAAATCAATGAAAGGGCTGTTGAACGAAACCTATTCTATGGACTTTTCGAAAATTGAATTCTCATTTCAAAAATTCAATAGCTAGATTTTAAAGTCGATTAAAAAAACTATTTTTAGGTTAATATTAGTTCGGATTTAGATTATGAAAGAGATTTTTTGAACAGTATCAATCTGATTAACTATAACTATCTTAAATTATTTAACAGGAAATCGATGTACAACCTGCCCTACTTCACCGATAACAATACTGAAAACTGGATGAACCTCATCGAAGAATTTCCCTTCGCAGTTTTAACAGGAAGTTTTTTGAATGGAAAACAGGTTGCAACACAAATTCCTTTTATAGTAGTTGAAAAAGAGGGTGAACTATACATTCAAGGTCATATAATGAAACATACAGACCACTTCAAAGCATTCACTGAAAATAAACAAGCATTGGTAATTTTTACAGGTCCTGATGCTTATGTAAGCGCCACTTGGTATAAAAATCCACACCAAGGTTCAACGTGGAATTATATGAGTGTTCATATTTCTGGTGAGCTAAACTTCTTGTCAAAAAATGAACTCAGAGAACTCATGCGTAAAATGACCTTGAAATTTGAACACCAAAATCAAAACTCTCCTACTATTGTCGATAATTTAGATACCGACTATATTGATACGATGTTTGAAGCAATTGTAGGTATTGAACTAAAATTAGATCAAGTTCATCCCATTTTTAAACTTAGTCAAAACAAGGATGAATACACCTATCTTTCTATCATGGGAAAACTAAATCAATTAGGCGAAAACAGCAAACGCATCGCTTTGGAAATGAAAAAAAGATTTTCAGTTATCTTTGATAAAAAATAATAGATTAACTTATTTCCCAAATATTTAGTTTTAGATGAGCATTACTAAAAAACACATTCTGTGGTTAATTATAACATCTCTACTCATAAAAGTAGTTTATGTGATATTCACCTTCTCTATTGATGCTTTCAACCACACAGAAATGATTGGGAACTCGTTTGAAAGTTATACAAATCTTTTCCAACGAAACGACTCCTATTGGTATAAAAACATTGCCGAAAATGGTTACCCAAGAATCAAAGATCCTAAAGAACTTGGTTACGTTGGGGAAGGAAAAATTATTCAAAGCGTTTGGGCGATGTTTCCTTTATATCCAATGGTTGTAAAAGCTGTCATGTCAATTGGTTCATTAAGTTTTGTACAAAGCGCATTTATAATTTCAATCCTATTATCACCGGCCGTTTTCATTTTATATTACTTGATGGGAACTCATCTGTTTAATTTTGAAAAAAGTAAAGCATTCAAAAGCACCTTGATTTTCATTTGTTTTCCTTTTCATTTTTATTACTCAATGTATTACACGGAAGCGTTGTTTTTTACATTGCTAAGCATTGGATTTTTAAGTGTACACCTTAAAAAATATTGGATCACTTGTATTTCTCTATTTTTACTCACAATCATGAGACCGAATGGTATCGTAACAGCATTTCCAATTTTTTTGTATTACTTAGAGAAAGAAGGAAGATACCTCTTTTGGTGGAATCAATTGAAAATGCTAAACGTTAAAAAATTTAGCAAATGGTTGTGGTTTCTTTCTGCTCCTACAGCCTTATTTCTCTATTGTTTATATCAAAAAGAGATGACGAATTTCTATTTCGCTTACGTAAAAGCACAAGAGGGCTGGTTTAAAGAATTTATGTTTCCGCTAAAAGCAATGTTTAGAGATTCCGTTTTTTGGTCTCAATTCAATTCATTTTACACACTTTTAGCATTTATCGTTGCTATTTTACTATTTAAAAAATTACCCTTAAGTCTCAATCTTTTAATTTGGTTGAGTTTACTATTACCACTATCTTCTGGTTCTGTAGTAAGTATGCCGAGATTTATCTCTTTGCTTTTTCCAATCACAATTTTACTTAGTCAACGCATAACGGAAACTCGCTTTTATCCATTTGTTATTGTAATTTTGATTGCGTTACAGTTATGGTCATTTTACCCATGGATATACAGCGAACCATTAAGCTACTAATTTCTTAATAATCTTCTTTCAATGAATAAAACATATACTCTTTTAGGTGCATATTTAATTTTAATATTTTCTATTTATTGGTCTTTGCCGGTATTCAATTTTGGATTTTGGGGTCTTCCGATATATTTACTAGCACTGATCTTTATTTACTTAATTCTTGGGAAAAAAGTCACGCTAAAATTAGAAGGGAATCAAAATCAAAAAATTAGATATAACATAAATATCAACAAAGGATTTTACTATGTTATAGGTGGTATTTTAATTTATATGATAATAGTTCCTGTACTAACATCCTGGTCATTATTTCACAATCAATCTTATAGAAATTTAATAGGAAAAGTAGAAATTGGAAAAACCTTTTCAGATCATCTCGAACCTATTTCAATAAAAAATATTCGTGTTGTCGATCAAGAACTTGCATCCATTTTAGGAGACAAAGTACTAGGTTCAAAACCGGCTCTAGGTAGTCAAGTGAATTTGGGTGAATTTACGATTCAAAAAGTGAATGATGAATTATATTGGGTTGCACCATTGGAGCATTCTGGATTTTTCAAGTGGAACAAAAATAAACAAGGTACACCTGGTTATGTAATGGTAAATGCTACGAATGAAAGGGATGTGAAATTAGTTGAAAAAATAAACGGGAAAGAGATTAAAATCAAGTACCAACCAAATGCCTATTTTCAAGATAATCTAGAAAGACATATTTATTTCCATGGATATATGACTTCTGGTTTTACCGATTTTTCATTCGAAATAGATGATAAAGGAAATCCATTTTGGGTTGTGACCAAATTTTCAAAGAAGATCGGATTTTATGGTTCAGATGCTACGGGTGTACTTGTCGTAAACGCAACTACAGGAATGATTAAAGAATATTCCATGAAAAATATTCCTGAATGGATCGATCGTATGCAACCGCAAAAATTCATTGAAGAACAATTAAATGATTGGGGAGAATATATAAACGGTTATTGGAATTTTTCCAACGAAGGTAAATTGCAAATAACGGAAGAACTTACTCTGGTATATGGGGAAGACAACAAATCATATTGGTATACTGGACTAACATCGGTTGGTTCAGATGAATCTACTGTTGGATTTATGTTAGTGGATACACGCACTAAAAAAGCAGTTTGGTACAAACAAAGTGGAGCAACCGAAACGGCAGCAATGGGATCTGCGGAAGGTAAAGTGCAAGAAAAAGGCTACACCGCAACAATTCCAACTCCATATAATATAAATAATATCCCTACCTATGTCATGACCTTGAAAGACGATGGAGGATTAGTGAAAATGTATGCAATGGTTTCGATACAAGATTATACCATTGTTGGTGTAGGAAATTCTTTGCAAGAAACATTAATGGCTTATAAAAATGCGTTTAACGCTACTGGAAATAAATTCAGTACAAGTACTAAATCGAATAAGTTAACGGTAAAATCTATCGTAAGTAGAATAAATAGTGATGTAAAAAATGGAAATTCGTTCTATTATTTTACCATTAAAGGAAATAACAACATTTTTATCGGTAGTACTCAAATCTCGAATGATATTCCAATTACAATGATAGGCGATAGTGTAGAAATTATTTACGAAGAAGACACTGAGAAATTAATCGGAGTTTCAAGTTTTAAAAACTTACAAATCAAAGATTAATCTTCTCTCAAGGTATCATTGATGTGCTCCTGAAGGCTATTTAATTCGAGCATATATGAATCTTCTAATGCGGTTACTCGATGAACTACATTTGGGAAAATATCAATTTTAGATGGTTGATCAACGACTAATTCGCTCCATGCTTCTTGGCCAACGAACTTGTATTCAAACTTTAATTTACCGTGAAGTAAATAAAATTTCTCAGGATTTTTAGTCTGTTCTTTTCCTTCGTGATAATGGTTTCCAAAAATAGTACCCTGTTTCCTGAAAATAGAAAGTGTACTACCACCACGATCTAACATGATTTCAGCTGTTGTTCCTCGTTCGTCTTGACCAATAAAATTATAGTTCGTTATTTCTATTTTTTTACTCATGGTGATAGGGTTCGTTATTTAAAATAGTCATCGCACGATATACTTGTTCGAAGAAAATCATACGTATCATTTGATGGGAAAAGGTCATCGTGGATAGCGAAATCTTACCTGATGCTTTGGCATAAACTTCCTCAGAAAAACCATAAGCACCTCCAATAACAAAAACTACTGCTTTTCCACCCAAATTAAACTGTTGTTGAATAAATTGTGAAAATCCAACCGAAGAATACGTTTTACCTCGTTCATCTAAAAGATAAATACGATCTGCTCCTGCTTTTGCTAAGATTTCTTTTCCTTCCGCATCTTTTACTTGCTGAAACGTTAATTTTTTAGCGTTTTTAATATCGGGAATTTCGATACGTTCAATTTGAACATAATGTTTTAATCGATTGATATATTCTTGCTCTCCTGCAACTAAAAAATCTTTACCGGTTTTCCCGATGCAAATCAATTTTACTTTCATCGGAATTATTTTTCAATTTCAATTTCAAAATCAGCTGTCAAGACAAACCTACCTTCAAATGATTTTTCTGAGCCGGGCATTTCTAGTCCTTTTATTTTAGAAGTTTTACCTGAAAGAATCAAACCAACTACTTGTTTATCAGTTAATTTCTTATTTAATAATCCAAACGGAATTTTAAATCCACAGGTGCCAAAATTAGCACAACCATAAGCTGTTTTCCCTTTTTTAATGGATGCGTTTTTACACTTTGGACAAGTCAATTCTTCCGGATTTTCTACTTTTTTAGGTTTCGGTTCTCGTGGTTTTCGTTCTATCTTAGGTAAAGCGACTTTTTCATTTTCAAGGGAAATCACTCTTCGGGTATTAAAAATCACCTCATCGGTTAGTTCCCTAACCATCTGAATAAGTTCCGTTTTAAAAGTGTCTAATTCATATTCGCCTTTCTCAATCAAACGCAATTTACGTTCCCAATCCCCTGTTAATTCAGCACTTTTTAATAATTCATTTTGAATCGTATCAATCAAATCGACCCCAGTTTGTGTCGGAACAATGTTTTTCTTTTTACGTTCGATGTATTTTCGTTTAAACAAAGTCTCAATAATATTTGCACGTGTGGAAGGTCTTCCAATACCATTGTCTTTCAATAATTCACGCATCTCTTCATCCTCTACTTGTTTCCCTGCAGTTTCCATCGCACGTAACAATGTTGCCTCCGTATAATATTTGGGAGGAGATGTTTTTCCATGGTGAATTTTAGGAACGTGTGGACCACTCTCTCCCTCCACAAAAACAGGCATTACTCTTTCCTCCTCATCTTTTTTTCCTCCATCATCACTTAGCACTTGTTTTGTTTGTTCATTTAGATACACCTCTCTCCATCCTGGCTCTAAAATTTGCTTTCCTGTTGCTTTGAATTCAACTTGACCTACTTTTCCTAATACAGTCGTATTCGAAACCTTACATTCAGGGTAAAAAACAGAAATGAATCGCTTGGCTATTAAATCATAAATATGTTCTTCAATCAAAGGTAAAGTACCAGGATTTATACCTGTCGGAATAATCGCATGGTGATCCGTTACTTTTTTATCATCAAAAACCGCTTTCGATTTTGGTATTGGTTTCTGTAATAGAGGTGCAATCAACCCCTCATAATTTTTCATTCCTTGTAATATACCAGGAACTTTAGGATAAATATCTTCTGATAAGTAAGTTGTATCTACACGAGGATAGGTCACTAACTTTTTCTCATATAAATTTTGAATTCCTTTCAGTGTATCATCCGCTGTATAAGCAAATTTCTTATTCGCTTCTACTTGCAATGCGGTCAAATCAAATAATCTAGGATTACCTTCCTTTCCTTCTTTCTGTTCAAAAGAGGTAACTTCAAACGGATGATTTTGTAAATAACTCATCCCTTTTTCAGCTTTATCGAGTGTCTTTAACCTATCAATCGTAGCCGAAAATTCAACTTCACGATAAAGTGTTTTTAACTCCCAATATTCTTCTGAATTAAATGCTGTAATTTCTTTGTGACGAGCTACAATCATTGCTAATGTAGGTGTTTGTACCCGACCTATAGATAATGTTGCTTTACCTTGACCGAATTTTTTAGTAAATAAACGCGTAGCATTCATTCCTAACATCCAATCACCAATAGCACGAGCGCTTCCCGCTGCATATAGATTATCGTATTTCTTTGCGTCAACTAATTTGTGAAATCCTTCTCGAATGGCTTCCTCCGTTAATGAAGAGATCCATAATCGCTTCATCGGAGCTTTACATTTTGCCTTTAATAAAACCCAACGTTGAATCAATTCTCCTTCTTGACCAGCATCCCCACAGTTTATCACCTCCTCAGCCGATTGTACTAATCTTTCTATAGTATGAAATTGTTTGGCTACCCCTTGATTATCGATCAATTTAATACCAAAACTCGAAGGAACCATTGGTAAATCTTCCAAACGCCAATACTTCCATTTTTCTGTATAATCTTGTGGTTCTTTTAAGGTACAAAGATGTCCGAATGTCCAAGTAACTTGATAACCATTTCCCTCCATATACCCATCTTTAGCTTGGTTTGCACCAATAACTTTGGCAATATCTCTCGCAACACTCGGTTTCTCAGCAATACAGACGATCATTATGGGGAAAAATTAGAGGACAAAGATAGCTAATTCTCATTCTTTAAATTGATGTTGTTAATAAGTCATTTCTAGTCTTAAAAAAATAAGTAGCTCTTTTTATTGTACTTTTGCAAGAGCATCAATGTAGAAATGAAAAATCCTTCCATCCGTCTATTTATCACTGTATACAAAAACACCGTTTTCTTAAAAAAAGTATTAGATTCCGTTGCCTTACAAAAATATAAAAATTTTAAAGTTTCGGTTTTAGAAGACGGTGATTCTGAAGTAATGAAAGCTTTCATTAATTCTTGTAAATACTCTTTTGAATTAATTCATTTCACCCAGGAAGACATTGGTTTTAGGAAAAATAAAATTCTTAATACAGGGATTAGAAATTCAGATGAAGATTTATACGTTTTCATTGATGGTGATTGTGTTTTACATACTACTTATTTACAGACGTATGCAAAACACTTTAACGAAAATGTAGTGTTATTTGCAAAACGGACAAATCTAGATGAAAAAACATCTCGAAAAATGCTTGAATCTAACTTGATTGTACCTAATAAAATTGAAATGATTTTAAATAAAAGCACACGAGTAGAAGACAGTTTTAGAATACCGTTTAAGCCTATTTTCATTGTTAAAAAGCCAAAGTTATTAGGTTGTAATATGGCTATTCCAAAAAAAATCATGCATGCAATCAATGGTTTTGATGAAGATTATGAAATTACAGGCTATGGCGAAGATTCAGACATTGAGTGGAGAATTTTGAAAGCAGGATTTAAATGTAAAAATCTAAAATATCATAGTATTCAATTCCATCTTTACCACGAAAGACACGATCGAGAAGAACAAACTGCTATCAGTAGAGCACTTTACAATAAAAAGAAAGCAGAAGGAAGTTTTTTCTGTAAAAATGGTTTGATTAAATCTTAGTGTATTTAAAAACCTCAAAGCTATGAGGATTTTTTTCATCTGCTTCATATTTTAAAACAGACTCTTTCTTCCACCTAGTCTCATCAAAAACAGGAAAAAAGGTATCAGGTTCGAAAGGATAATGAATTTCTGTAATATACATCTTCTCTAAACTAGGATGATTGATTGCTTGATTATAAATCTGTCCACCTCCAATAATAAAAACAGTTCGTTCTTTTTCTTCTGAAAAATGAACTAAACAATCATCTATTGATGTAAACACCTTACAATCTCCAGCATCAAAACTTCTATTTCTACTTAATATAACATTCTCCCTGTTTGGAAGTGGTCTATATTTTAAGGGAATAGAATCATAATTTTTTCTTCCCATTACGACAATTTGCCCTTTCGTTGTTTCTGTAAAAAAACGCATTTCCGCTGGTAAATGCCACATCAGATCATTATCCTTACCGATTCCTCGGTTTTGATCCATTGCTACGATAAGTGCTAATTTCATTTGAAATAATTTTAGGGAAGAAAAGTTAAATTAAATAGTAAGCTCCAATAGGCTTTACTCTTTATTAAATAGCAACATCCGCTTTTATATGAGGATGTGGGTCGTAATTTAACAATTCGAAATCCTCTAATTTGAAAGAAAAAATATCTTTTACTTCTGGATTTATTTTCATAGTAGGTAGAGGTCTGAAATCACGCGTCAATTGCAATTTAGCTTGCTCAATGTGGTTATTATACAAATGTACATCTCCAAAAGTATGAACAAAATCACCTAAACCTAATTCACACACTTGAGCAACCATCATAGTTAATAAAGCATAAGAAGCGATATTAAATGGTACGCCTAAAAACGTGTCAGCGCTGCGTTGATATAACTGACAACTTAACTTACCATCAGAAACATAAAATTGAAATAAAGAATGACAAGGTGGTAATGCCATCGTATCCACATCAGCCACATTCCAAGCAGAAACAATTAATCTTCTTGAATCAGGATTCTTTTTAATCTGATCAATAATATTTTTAATTTGATCTATAGTTCCGCCATTTCCATCAGGCCAACATCTCCACTGACGGCCATATACTGGACCAAGATCTCCCTCTTCATTCGCCCATTCATCCCAAATGGAAACATTGTTATCTTTTAAGAATTTAATATTCGTTTCCCCTCGTAAAAACCACAATAACTCAACTATAATAGAACGTAAATGCAATTTTTTAGTCGTCAATAAAGGAAATCCTTCATTTAAATCAAAACGCATTTGATATCCAAAAGTTGAAATAGTACCTGTTCCAGTTCTATCTCCTTTTTGTGTACCGTTTTCTAATATATGATTCAGTAAGTCGTGATATTGCTTCATTGGTTTACTATATTATGATTCTGAACGTTTATTAATTTCATCACGAATTTTAGAAGCCAATTCGTAATCTTCATTTTCAATCGCTTGATTTAAATTTTCTTCTAACTGGTCCATATTCATTGTAGCCATTCCTGTGTCTACTTTTTTAGTTTCAATAGACTCTGTTTCGGGTGCATCTGCAATAAGTTCATTGTTTTCATCCAACAATATCCCTGCACTAGCTAAAATAGACTCAAAGGTATAAATAGGACATTTAAATCTAACAGCTAATGCAATAGCGTCAGAGGTGCGCGCATCTATCTCACTAAATTTTCCGTCTTTAACGCAAATAAGTTTAGCATAAAAAACACCTTCAACCAAATTATAAATAACTACTTCTTCTATATTTACTTGAAATGAATCAGCGAAACTTTTGAAAAGATCATGGGTTAAAGGTCTCGTTGGAGTCATTTTTTCCAATTCAATAGCTATAGCTTGTGCTTCATATCCACCAATAATTATTGGAAGACTTCGTTTTCCTCCTGTTTCTGCTAATACCAATGCATATGCCCCAGACTGTGTTTGACTGTATGAAAGGCCAATAATATCAAGTTTAATTTTAACCATAAAAAACTTTAAAGAAGTGAGGGTTTCCCCTCACCGATATTCATTTGAGAACTTTTAGTTCGCGTTTTTAAACTTTTTAATTGCTTCGGTAAGTTTTGGCAACACATCAAACGCGTCACCAACAACTCCATAATCAGCAGCTTTGAAGAAAGGAGCTTCTGGATCAGAATTAATAACCACGATCACTTTAGAACCATTTACTCCCGCTAAATGCTGAATTGCACCAGAGATACCTGCAGCAATATATAAATTTGGACGAATAGCAACACCTGTTTGACCAACGTGCTCATGATGAGGTCTCCAACCAATATCTGCAACAGGACGAGAACACGCAGTTGCCGCACCTAATACTGTAGCTAATTCCTCAACCATTCCCCAATTTTCTGGACCTTTTAACCCACGACCTGCAGATACAACTAATTCAGCTTCTGGTAAAGGAATACTTCCTTCTGGTTTTTTAGTACTGACAACTTTAATTGCTGATGTACCCATATTTCCATTGAATGTTTCAACAACTGCTGAACCTCCAATATTTTCAGGTTGAATAGAATTAGGTAATAAAGAAATGATTTTTACATCCGTTTTAACAGAAACCGATGCAAATGCTTTTCCAGAAAAAACATTTACCTTACACGTAAATCCATTTCCTGTTTCAGGCAATGCAATAGCACCAGAAATCAAACCAGCTTTTAATCTCACTGACAATCTTGGAGCAACTGATTTTGCAACTAAGTCATGAGAAAAAACAACGGTAGTAGCACCTGTAGATTCAACTGCAGAGGCAACTAACTTAGTGATTTGTTGCTCATCAGCTACTGTTAATGAATTATCAACTAATACTTTTGAAGCACCGTAAGCACCTAATTGTTCTGTTCCTTCTTGACTACCGTAAGTTACAGCAATAACCTCACCTCCTAATTTTTTAGCATACGTGATTACTTCCAAAGAAGCTTTAGCTGCAAAATGATTACTATTTATAAATACTAATGTTTTCATATGTAAATATTTGTCTTAAATGATTATTTAATTAAAACTGTTTTATAAGCTATTAAATAACCAACAATTAGATAACTTTTGCTTCGTTGTGTAATAATTCAACTAATGAATCCATATTTGATGGGTCTATTAGTGTACATGCTTTTTTAGCATCTGGTAATTGGTACCCTTCATATTGTGTAAATAAATCTACTGACTCAGGAGCGATAACCTCTAATGGTTTCGTTCTAGCAGCCATAATTCCTCTCATGTTTGGAATACGTTGTTCAGCCATACCTTTAGCACAACTAACAACCACTGGCGTGTTTACTTCTACTACTTGTAATCCACCTACAATTTCCTGCTCAAGTGTAACCACATTTCCAGCAACATCTAATTTTGAAGCAAGAGATACATAAGGAAAATCTAAGTGTTCAGCAATCATACCTGCAACTTGAGAACCATTGTAATTGATTGTTTCTTTTCCTGTCAATACTAAATCAAATGCATTTTTCTTTGCATAAGCTGCAATTTGAGCCGCAACAAAATAAGCATCAGTTGGTTCAGCATCAATACGAACAGCACTGTCAGCACCAATCGCTAACGCCTTACGAATGATTGCTTCATCACCTGCATTTCCAACCGTGATGATTGTTACATTGCCTCCAATTGTTTCCTTTAATTCAAGTGCTCTTACTAAAGCATACCACTCATCATATGGATTAACAATGAATTGGACACCATTTTCATCAAACTTAGTATTCCCTTCTGTGAAAGCAATTTTAGATGTTGTGTCCGGTGATTTGCTGATACAAACTAATATATTCATAATAGAAAATTATTACTTTAAACTGTGCAAAATTAAGAAGAAAAGTCGACGAATGAGTGAGAATATCAATTAAAATTATCAGTTTTTTGAATCTATTTTTAAACCCTAATAAAAGTTTAAAAAGTCATTGATAATTGTGATTTTTTACAACGAATATTGTTAATTTTGCAATCTGAAATTTCTGTTTACAACTAAAATTTCTAACAAACTTAAATTTAACGATTTAACTATAATTATGAAGACTGTACAGTTTAGAGAAGCGCTTCGTGAAGCAATGACAGAAGAAATGCGTGCTGACTCTTCGGTATTTTTACTTGGAGAAGAAGTGGCAGAATACAATGGAGCATACAAAGTTTCTCAAGGAATGCTTGATGAATTTGGACCTAAAAGAGTAATTGACACACCTATTGCTGAATTAGGTTTCGCTGGTATCGCTGTTGGTGCTTCTATGAAAGGGTTAAGGCCTATCGTTGAATTTATGACTTGGAACTTTGCAATCTTAGCTGCAGACCAAATCATCAACTCAGCAGCTAAAATGTTACAAATGTCTGGTGGTCAATATAACTGCCCTATTGTATTCCGTGGAGGAAATGCAACAGCTGGACAATTAGCAGCGACTCATTCTCAAAGTTTTGAAGCATTTTATGCTCACGTACCAGGATTGAAAGTAATTACTCCATCAAATCCATACGATGCAAAAGGATTATTAAAAGCTGCTATCAGAGATAATGACCCTGTTGTTTTCTTGGAATCTGAGAAAATGTATGGTGATAAAGGTGAAATTCCTGAAGGAGAATATATTATTCCAATCGGTGTTGCAGATATTAAACGTAAAGGGACAGATGTAACTATCGTTTCTTTTGGTAAGATTATCAAAGTAGCATTTGAAGCTGCTGAAATTTTAGCGAAAGAAGGTATTTCTTGTGAAATCATCGATTTAAGAACAGTTCGACCTATCGACTATCCTTGTATCGTTGAATCTGTTAAGAAAACAAATCGTTGTGTCGTTGTGGAGGAATCTTGGCCATTAGCTTCTATTTCATCAGAAATTGCATATCATTTACAACGCTATGCTTTTGATTATTTAGATGCTCCAGTTATGCGCGTTACACAAACAGACACTCCATTTGCGTTCTCACCAACTTTAATTGATGAAGCTTTACCAAATGCACAAAGAGTAATCAATGCAGTTAAGTCAACTCTTTACAGAAAATAATAAATTATAACTTCATAAAACTAAAAAAGGGACTTTAAAAGTCCCTTTTTTAGTTTTAAATATTTTATTAAACAATTATGCTTCTGTTGATTCAATAACAGCAGAAGATGTTGGGAATGAGCGATCTACTTTTTTAAATAAGCCCTGTAAAACTTTACCTGGACCAACTTCTGTCACCGACGTACAACCATCAGCAATCATTTGTTGCATTGTTTGCGTCCATCTTACCGGCGCCGTTAATTGCTCTATTAAATTCTTTTTGATTTGCTCAGGATCTGAAACAGCAGAAGCTGTGACGTTTTGATAAACTGGACAAATCGGTGTTTTAAATTCAGTTACTTCAATTGCTTGCGCCAATTCTTCCCTTGCAGATTCCATTAAAGGAGAGTGAAAAGCACCACCCACTTGTAAAATCACGGCCATTTTAGCGCCTACATCTTTCAACTTAGCACAGGCTGTTTCAACAGCTGTAAGCTCACCTGAAATAACTAACTGTCCTGGACAATTGTAATTTGCAGCTACTACTACGCCTTCTACTTCAGCACAAATATCTTCGATTACTTTATCTTCTAGCCCGATGATAGCTGCCATAGTTGATGGAGTAGCTTCACACGCTTTTTGCATTGCTAAAGCTCTTTTATATACCAATGTCAACCCATCTTCGAAACTTAAGGTTTTATTAGCCACTAAAGCTGAAATTTCACCTAATGAATGTCCAGCAACCATATCAGGTGTAAATGAATCACCTAAACAAGCAGCTAAAATTGTAGAATGTAAAAAGATAGCTGGTTGCGTAATTTTAGTTTGTTTCAATTCTTCATCCGTTCCATAGAACATTGTTTTATGAATTTCAAAACCTAAAATCTCGTCTGCTTTCAAAAACATTTCTTTTGCGATTGGATTTGAATCAAACAAATCCTTTCCCATACCAGAAAATTGTGCTCCTTGACCAGGAAATACATATGCTTTCATGTATACTATATTTTGTTTTAATCACAAATATACGGAGTATATCTAAATCATTTATTTATAACACAAAAAAAGGGAGACCGAAGCCTCCCTAGTTTATAAATCAAATTGATTTAAAATTATTTTGCAATTTGTAATTTAATAACAGCTCTTTCACCGTTATTTACAATGTTTGCTAAGTAAGTTCCGTTTTCAATATCAACAAGATTTACACTAAATTCATTAGTTAAATTATTTTTCTCATTGTAATTGTAAACTTCTCTTCCAGCTGCATCCATTATTCTAACAGATAATTGACCTACTGAAACAGCTAATTTAAACTCACCTGTTGAAGGGTTTGGATACAATTTGATGTTTGAATTTGCAATTTCACTCAAACTAGCACTTGCATCTTCCTTAACAGTAACTTCGAATGATTTTTTAGTGTAATTATCAGCAGCAGTGATGTCGTATTTAACCACACCTGTGAAATCATTTGCAGTAACACCAGAAATTTGTTTAGCTGTATCTACTTTCGCAGTTGCACCTGCAGATAAAGTAAATGAAGCAACTAATTTAGTTAAATCGGTTCCTTTTGGTACAGTAACAGTTACTTTGTTTCCTGAAACAACTCCAGTAGCTTTAGGAGATTCAAAACCGAAAGAAACTATGTTACAAAGGTTACTTAAATCTGTTTCTTCTACTGTCACCTTGTACGTTTTAGTTACACCTGCTTCAGAAGTTACATCATACGAAATAGGATTTGTAAAATCATTTGAAGTTACATCACTAATTTGAACATTTGCACCTACTTTAACAACTGCGTCAGCAGAAGCTTCAAATGAAGCTACTAATGTTGTAAAATCTGTTGCTTTAGGTACTTTAACAAGAATGTTTGTTCCAGTAATAACACCTGTTACTGCAGGATCAACAAATGAGAACTTTGTAATTGAATTTCCTTGTGCTTTTAATACAGTAACAACAACTTCATAAATCACTGAACTTCCATCTTCTGCAACAACTTTGTATTTTACAGTACCTGAGAAATTATTCGGTGTAGTACCTGAAACCTGCGCTACATCGTCAACATAAACTGTTGATTTAGGAGACGCTGTAAACTTAGCAATTAAGCCTGTAACATCCGTTCCTTTAGGAACATTTAAACTAATAACACCATCTTTTATTGTTCCTGTTGCAGCCGGAGATGTAAAACTAAATGCAGTAATTAATTTAGAAGAACTTTTAACTACTTTAACTATTAAATCATAGTATTTAAAAGAACCATCTTCAGCTACTACTTTAATTTTAACAATTCCTGACGCGTCTACTTTAGTAACGTCTGTTGTGAATGTTGAATCCTTGTCAGCACCTAAAGAATCAAAAATATACGCTTTTGCTAATGGAGAAACAGTATATGTGAATACTAATTTAGTTACATCTGTTCCTGTAGGTAGATTGAAAGTAACCTTATCATTTTCTATTAAACCAAAAGCCGTTCCTTGTCTACATGAAACAATAATTTTCTCAGAACTTTTTGGAGCTACTGTTAAAATAATCTCATACGTTTTAGTAGTACCATCTTCAGCAGTAATAATCGCACTTAACACATTTGAATAATCATTCACTGTTGTTTCTGAAACTTGTGCAACATTATTAATTGTCATGGTTGCTTTTGGCGACAATTTAAACTTAGCGATAAGTTTAGTTATGTCTGTATTATTAGAAACTGTAAATGTAACCTTATCTACCCCTACACTTGCCTGTACAGCAGGGGTTACAATTGAATAAGAAATTATATCTTTTGAAGAACTTAAAAGTGCTTTTTCAGAAAAATTCAAAGTAATTGCAGGAATCATATCTGAACCAAACCCTGTTCTGTAAAAAGTACCATCGGAATAAAGTGGCATTAAGTATTGATTGTTAAAAGCAATAGATGGCCACATGTTTGGTTCATTCCTTGTATTAAAACCAAAACCAATACTTGGAGTAGTAGTAGACACACAGAATAAATACATACCATTTGCTTCTAACGTAAGTCCATCATTCTTAAAATTATAAGTTCCATAATCAGATTTAAATGCATTTTTAAAAATGTATTCTGATTCAACCTCAGAAACTAAATCTTCAACTGTAAGTTTATAATTTGGATCAAAAATATTAGATGCTGTAGTATTCCACTTATACACTTCGATACCAACTTTTGAGTTTTGTAGATTTGCATTTGTTTCAAGTGCATACCCTAAAAAATCCATTGAGTTTATATTTACTTTATCTGAATTTTGGTTCTTAAATACGATACATGACTTGAAGTTTTTCAAAGTTGAACCAGTATTACTTGCTACTGACCAATTACCTTTGTTTGTATAAACCGTATTATTATTAGTAGTAGATGTATATGAAATTGTATTTCCAATTGCTAGTGTTGAATCAGAAATTGTGAAATATGATACAACTTCATTATCAGCTTTGAAGTCATCATTTAGTATAACAACTGATGTATCTTGACCCTCAATTTGAAGTTGGTGTAAAGAATACTTTAGCTTATAACTCCCCGTTGGTAAATCAAAATTTGGTTGAAAAGGCTTTGAAAATCTATAATACATAGTATCGCCTCCATTTACATCTCCAGAAGCTGCTATAGAATCTTCTAACAAAGTATCCGCAAAAATACTTTTACCTCCAAAAGAAATATCAGCTACAACAAGAATATTTTTACCATAAGTACTTCCAGTATTAATTACTGACAAACCTAATGTATCACTAATCATTCCTTTTTTAGCTAAATACACAGGACGAGTTCTGTACAAAGGTGTTGCAATCCAATCCTCAGTTAACTTGATGTCAAAATCTAACTTTCTCTTTTTACCGATATACCCTTTTACATCCTCCCCTTTTCTAATCATGTTTGTTATCAAAGAACCGTCTTCTTGAGTAACCATAATGACAGGTATTTTAACATTCTCAGATCCTGGTGATACAGCCATTGTTCTTGCTCCACCTTGATCGGCATCTGTAATTGGTCTGTTGTTTACAATAATTGCTGCAACAGCACCGGCTGCTTGCGCTCTTAAAGCGATATCAGTAAAAGATGCACCACCACGATATAGTACTGCGATTTTACCTTTCACATTCAACTCTAACGCTTCTCTCGCAAGTGAATCTTTACCAAGTGCCAAAGATGCAGAAACAGATTTTTCGGCAGTGTTTCCATTTCCCCATCTGTAATCAACGGTGGAATCACCTAATCCAAACTTGTAAAACCCCTTGATTGACGAAGGAGTTTCAATTTCGAAAACTGCTTGAGATCTTGCGAAAACAGAGATCAAGACAGTCATCATAAGTAATAATACTCTCATAGATTAATTAATTTTTAGTTAACAATACAAATTTATTCAAAAAATGTTAAAATCCAATTAAAAAATAGTTATTACTCTACTTATTTTATAGGAATTAAATTCTCGATAAATTTTACCTTAAAACACTAAAAAATTCATACGGTTGCCTCTATTTATAAAATTTAAACAACTATTTTCATAATGTCATGTAAACAAGTTGTATACGAAGGTGACCTTTTCTCTTGTTTCATCTTCCAAACTCGCCGCTGATCTTGAGATGCTACTTTGATTTTTTGCTGACCAAACTTCACATTTAATCCATCGAGTACCTGCATCAACCCGTGATGCTTTGGATTGGTATTTTCGAACAATGTTAACTGAACTTTATCTTCAGGAATGAAATCCATAATAATTACCCCTGCCTTTTTATACCGAAAGCCTTTTCGAAAAATGGAAGTCAATGCTGCCGTTACAAAATGAACCAACTCTAAAGTAGAATTGGTTGGAAATGGCAATTTTACCACAGTTGCTCCTCTGTACTGCTCCAAATCTTGTCTGTGTGAATTGGTTCTTAAAAACAAATAAAAGGAAGTGCAACAACATTTTTGTTTACGCAATTTCTCTGCACACATGACCATAAACGTAACTACACGCTCTTTTACTTCCTCAAATTCAACCAAATTTCGTTCAAACGAACGCGAGGTAGTAATTGACTTTTTAGGATTGATTTCTTCCATTTGGATCGTTGGTATTCCTTGCAAATCATGTTTTAAACGCAATCCGATGACGGACATATTCCTGCGCACCCATGCGTCTGATAACTGCGTAAAATCAAAAGCGGTTTTCACCCCTACATGCCAAAGCCTTTTTGCGTGCTGCCTCCCTACTCCCCAAATATCTTCCACCTTTAACCACTTCAAGGCTTTCAGCCTACTCTCTTCACTTTGAATAATGTGACAACTGCTTGTTTGAACAGGATATTTTTTCGCAATTCGATTAGCGACTTTTGCTAAGGCTTTTGTAGGTGCAAATCCAATGCTGATGGGGATACCTGTCCATTGACGCACCTGTGAAACCATTTTTTCACCCAACGCTTTTAAATCAAATTTTTCACATCCTTCAAAGAGTAAGAATGCCTCGTCTATACTGTAAATTTCCATTTCTGGTGCAAACTGTTGTAAAATAGACATCACACGATGACTCATATCTCCATACAAGGCAAAATTGGCAGAAAACACCTCAACTTGGTGCTCTCTAAACATTTGTTCATACTGAAAAGCAACAGCGCCCATCGGAATTCCTACCTCTTTCGCTTCGTTACTTCGAGCAATCACTGCTCCGTCATTATTCGATAACACGACGATGGGTTTACCGTTCAACTCTGGTCTAAAAACACGTTCACAGGAAGCGTAAAAATTGTTACAATCGACCAAGGCATACATACTCATACTTTTTTAATCACATGAGTGACAATTCCCCAAACTAAAAAATCGTTATCCTTAGTCACTTTAATGGGTTTATATTTTTCATTCGCAGGCATCAACCAGCAACAATCTACTTCTTTTTGAATCCGTTTGATGGTAAATTCACCATCGATAAAACAAACAGCAATTTTATTGTTTGCCGGAGACAAACTCCTATCGATTACCAACAAATCGCCATCCGAAATTCCAGCATCCAGCATCGATGTGCCTTGTACGCGACCAAAAAAAGTAGCAGAAGGATGTTTAATCATCAACTGATTTAAGTCGATCGACACATCCATAAAATCCATTGCAGGCGAAGGAAACCCTGCACTAATACCCGCAGAAAGTACGGGCAAAAACAACTCACCTCCTACTTCAGGTCGAAAAATAGAAATGGATTTATTCTTCAAAAATTGATTTGGATTAGCCATAATTATACACTGTTGAATTATGACAAAAATAAACCAAAAGATTATTTATTAATCAATATTTTTGATTAAATTATAAACAATTAAAATTACAAATTAATCAGGTACAACCGAAAGTTTTGACAAAAATCACAAATTTATCAGGTACAGATGAAAAAATTGCGTTTTTATAAACTGAAATCAGAATCATTTCAAAAATGCGTAACTTAGACGTCTTAAAAAATTAAAACCGTATGAAATATTTACCATCGATTTTACTCGCTCTTTTTTTAGTACTGGCAACTGGCTTGACTTTTTCACAAACAAAGGAAAAGGATAAAAAGGAAAACAAAATACCAAAAGAAGAGGCTAAAAAAATAAAACCTTTCCGCGAAGTAATCACCAAAGAAGCAAAAACAAGCAAAGGTTTGTTTACTGTTCACCAAGTTGGCACAAAGTGGTACTTTGAAATCGCTGACTCTATTTATAACCGTGAAATTATTGCAGTGACTCGTTACGGAAAAACCGTGGCTGGCTGTGGTAAATTTGGTGGAGAGGAAGTCAATCGACAAGTAATCAAATGGGAAAAAGGTCCGAATAATAATGTGTTTCTAAAAAGCATCACTTATGTTGCCAACTCTTCCGATAGTACCAAACCAATTTCTATCGCTGTTAAAAATAGCAACGCAGACCCTATCATCGGAGTGTTCGATATTCAAGCGATCAAAAAAGACACGTGTATCTTGATTGACGTTACAGACTACTTTAATGGCGACAACCCTACTTTTGGAATTGATGCTGACGGAAAAGAACAATACAAAATCGGTTCTTTCCAACGTGACAAATCATACATACAGTCGATACGTTCTTATCCTATAAACACCGAATTAAAAACGACAAAAACGTACGACGCACCTACTTCTAGTGGATTTGGAAAAGGGTCAAACATTCCAGCTGGTAGAGAAGCTGGTTTCGTGACTTTCGAATTAAACACTTCTTTTTTGTTACTTCCTAAAACACCGATGAGAAAACGTTTGCATGATGAACGTGTGGGTTATTTTATAAATTCGATAAGTTCTTTCGAGGAGGATGCACAACAAGTACATAAAAAAGCTTACGTGACTCGCTGGAGATTGGAGCCGAAGAATAACGAAGATGCAATCAGACAAGCAAAAGGAGAACTCATCGAACCGAAAAAACCAATCGTTTATTACATAGATCCTGCTACGCCTGAAAAATGGAGAAAATACATGAAGGCAGGAGTGGATGATTGGGCGAAAGCATTCGAACAAGCAGGTTGGAAAAATGCCATTCGTGGAGAATATTGGCCAGAAAAAGATTCTACAATGAGTTTGGAAGATGCACGTTTTTCAGTCATTCGCTATTTTGCATCGAATGTAGAAAATGCATACGGACCGAATGTAAACGACCCACGTTCTGGAGAAATTTTAGAAAGCCACATTGGATGGCACCATAATATTATGAGTTTATTACATAATTGGTATTTCATTCAGGCAGGCCCCAACGACCCGCGTGCACGCAAACGTATTTTTGACGATGAATTGATGGGGAAATTAATTCAATTTGTTGCTGCACATGAAGTAGGACATACTTTAGGTTTAAGACACAACATGGGAGCAAGTGCCGCTACTCCTGTGGAAAAATTAAGAGACAGTTTGTGGTGTAAGGAACACGGACACACCTCTTCGATTATGGATTATGCACGATTCAATTACGTAGCACAACCCGAAGATAATGTGAAAGATTTATTTCCTAGAGTAAACGACTATGACAAATGGGCGATTGAATGGGGATACAAATATTTTAACGATACGAAAAACGAAGAAGAAGATAAACATAAATTGAACATCCTTATAAAAGAAAAACTAAAAGACGCACGTTTAAATTTCGGTACAGAAAACAGTCCGCATGACCCACGATACCAACGAGAAGATTTGAGCGACAACGCCATGAAAGCATCCGAATATGGAATCAAAAACTTGAAACGCATCGTGCCAAACTTAATTGAATGGACCAAAGAAGATGGAGAGAATTATGAAGAGTTAGCCGAAATGTATAACCAAGTTGCACAACAATACGCCTATTATATAGGACATGTAAGCAAACACATCGGAGGAATTTATGGAACTGCAAAAACATACGACATGGAAGGAAATGTGTATACAGCGGTACCAAAACAAATACAACTAAACGCCTTAAATTTTTTAGACGCACAGGTTTTCAAAACCCCTACCTGGTTATTAGACCAAAATATTCTAGCGAAAATCAAACCTGAATCGGGAGTGGAACGCATCAAAAACATACAAAATAGCGCTTTGACAAATATTCTAGCAGGCGATAAATTAATTCGTATTCAAGAATCAAGTACCTTATCAAAAGACAATTTGAGTTTATATGATTTGTTTGGTTATTTATCGAATGTGATTTTATCGGATGCCAAACAAGGAAAAGCATTAGATATCTACCGAAGAAACTTACAGAGAAATTATATACATCACCTAGGAGAATTAATACAACCTAATAATAATGTATATGTAGGAAACAATCCTCCAGGGGCAAATTACACGATCGACTACAAAACAGTTAATTTATTTCAGTCGGATGTACCAGGCATCGTAAGACAACAACTCTTGACTATTCAAAAAGAACTTACGCAAGCACTACCAACTTCCACCGATGTAAAAACCCGCATTCATTTGAATGAATTAATCGCTCGTTGTAAAGAGATACTCGAACCAAAAAAATAAGCTTTAAGAAACTAACATTTACCCTTTTATAACTTTCGCCCTTGCTGTTAAGCAGGGGCTTTTTTTGTTCTACTTTTGTTGTGGAAAGGTTCTTTTCCGTTACACCCCACTACTTATTAATTTACTTTAAATAAATAGTCATTATAAATTGATTGTAAGTTATTCATCTATTTTTATTTAAATTAATTTCAATTTAATAAACATAAAATTTTATTAATCAATTATTTAAGCCTAAAAAACATACTTTTTTTGATTTAATCAAATACCTTAATTCTTCGTCAAAAGAGGAAGTCAAAAGTTTATTTCGAACAAATGAAATACACATTCATTGAACATAAACTTGAGAAGATTAAATGAAAAAACAAGACCGCTTTCAGTCGAGATTATTTTTTTTGATTTTAGGTTATACCATTAAAAAGATTTAAAAAAATCAGGTTATAACCTTAAAAAAATGAACTCTTTTGATAAGTAATTATTAGGATTTTTTTTAACTTTAAATAAAAAAATAATATGACAAAATTTTATTTATTTGTTTCTACAGTTGTTCTAGTAGGACTTTCTTTAACATCATTCGTAGTTAAAAATAATGATGACGAACTTAAGCCAGTTGTAACTAGCAAAAAAACAAGAGTAAATTTCAAGTTAAGAGGGACAGGCTCTAAAAACATTGCTGTAAAGATTGGAATTGGCTATCAAGTTGGTTCTGGATCTTGTTGTTCTACAGTGAGCCCAAATTCTACAAATGGATTTTCAGGTGAAGTTGGAGATGTAGTATATGATTCTGAAAGAAAAAGAGTAATCGTAAAAATCTACGAAGGATTAGAAGGACAAACATTAGAGTTGAAAGATTACTATTGATTAATGAAAATTTTTGAATTTAAAAGCTGTCTATTTGGGCAGCTTTTTTTGTTTTGAAATTACAAGAATAATAATCAATGATAATTTTAGTGAAAAGTTCTAGTTAAATAAATACCCGTATCAAATCAGTATTCCTTATTATTTCTTGTAAAGCAAAATATAAACAATCTAAATCTTCTTGTGAATTAAATCCTTGAATAGAATATCTCAAAAAATAGTTTCCGTTTTGTTCTGCAATAGGAATTTCTATTTTATAGACATCATACAATATATGTTTTAATTTTTCAGGATTAGTTGTATTGATAGGAATACTAAATAATTGACCAAAAAACGCTTTCGTTAATGGCGCTAGAGGTTGAGTTCCTACTAAATCACAAAATCTTTGCGCATTCGCTAAAACCAATTCATTACAGCAATTTGCTACGTGTTCCCAATTATTTTCTTCCATAAACTGAATTGCTTTTGGAATCGTTAAGAAAGCTGAAAAATCTCGAGTTCCAGACATTTGATGATGATCTAAAAAAAGAGAATCTGATGGAGAAATACTTTTATATCCCCAACTAACGACTAAAGGTTTTAATAATGATTGAACAGATTTCTTTGCCATTAAAAAAGAGCTTCCCTTGGGGGCCATCATCCATTTATGACATGCACCTGTATAGAAATCAGCATCTAATTTTTGAAGATCTAGCGGAATATGTCCTGGCACATGAGCGCCATCTACAAACGTTAAAATCCCTTTTTCTTTTGCAATTCTACAAACCTCCTCAACCGGTAAAATCAACCCTGTAGCACTGGTTATCTGACTAATAAATATAAGTTTTGTTCTTTCAGTTACTCCATCAAAAAATTCGTTGATAAATTTCTCTTTCGAAATCAATGGCAAAGTAATTGGTTGTTGAATGTATTTAGCTCCTGTCTCAGCACAAACAAAATCCCAAGTTCGATCTGTAGCTCCATATTCTAAATTTGTTGTTAGAATTTCATCTCCCTCAGTTAAATCCAAACTTTTAGCGACAGTATTTACAGCATAGGTGGGATTCACAACAAATACGATTTCATCTGGTAAACAATTAACATATTTGGCTAATGATTCTCTTGAAACTTTTAAGTATTCTAATCCTCTATTCGTTATAAATTGAACAGGCTCTGATTCTAATTTACGTTGCCAAGCTTGATAATCTTCAAAAATTGGTCGCGGACAAGCCCCAAAAGAACCAAAATTCAAGAAAACAATGTCAGGATTCAATAAAAACAATGGTTTTATTAAAGAAGGGTTATGTTGCATAGTGAACTAAAATGTGTTAATTTATTAAAAATAAAGTAAATCAATTTCTTTAGCTAATTCGTAATCCAATTCAGTAATTTCTTGCTTATCATGCGTAAATAATTCTATTTTCATTTTACTACATTGAAAAACAGTGACATCAGGATGATGCCCCATTTTATCTGCATACTTTGCAACTTTAAAAAAAAATTCAGCTAATTGCGTTTGATTTTCAAATGTAAAAGACTTAGTCAATCTGTTATTTTGTATTTCCCAATCCATAGTATAGTGTTTGATATTAAATTCTTAGTAAACTTAATGCTAAAAAAGAAATGAAACCGAAATGTTAATGCTAGACAACCAGTTGACTAAATCAAATAAAAAAACCCTCACAATCAAAAGATTATGAGGGTCACACGTACTCGAGGCGGGACTTGAACCCGCACGGGCAAGCGCCCACAGGATTTTAAGTCCGGCGTGTCTACCAATTCCACCACTCGAGCGACTTAAAAATTTATTGAGCGAGAAACGAGATTCGAACTCGCGACCCCAACCTTGGCAAGGTTGTGCTCTACCAACTGAGCTATTCTCGCAGTAAAACATCAAGGTTAAATGAATAATTCGTTAACTATTCTCCCTAAAAGCGTGTGCAAATATAAATACTTTTTTTGAATTCGCAATACCACTGTATTATTTTTTTATCCCCCTGTCCATTTTTTTATCTCGTTCAATTTCATCAAGGCTTCTACAGGCGTTAATGTATTGATATCAATGGCTACTAACTCTTCTCTAATCTGTTCTAAAACAGGGTCATTCAACTGAAAAAAACTTAATTGAATGTCATCTACTGTAGGTCCAGCACTTACTTTTGGTTTTTCTTGACCTGCATGTGATTTTTCCAATTGCACTAAAATTTTGCTTGCTCGATCAACCACTTGCTTTGGCATTCCTGCTAATTTTGCTACATGAATACCAAAAGAATGCTCACTCCCCCCAGGAATTAATTTTCGCAAAAAGATAATTTTATTTCCAGATTCCTTCACCGAAACGTTAAAATTTTTGATGCGCGGAAATTGATTGGTCATTTCGTTCAACTCGTGGTAATGGGTTGCAAATAGCGTTTTCCCTTTTACTTTCGGATGTTCGTGAATGTATTCTGCAATTGCCCATGCAATAGAAATCCCATCGTAAGTACTTGTACCTCTACCAATTTCATCTAATAAAATCAAACTACGATCAGATAAGTTATTCAAGATACTTGAAGTCTCATTCATTTCCACCATGAAAGTTGACTCTCCTGAAGAAATATTATCCGAAGCACCGACACGTGTAAAAACTTTATCTACCAACCCTAATCGCGCGCGTTTCGCAGGAACAAAACATCCCATTTGTGCCATCAACGAAATCAAGGCTGTTTGTCTCAACAATGCACTCTTACCCGACATATTTGGACCGGTAATCATCATGACTTGTTGAGAGTCCTTGTCTAAAAAAACATCGTTAGTCACATATTGCTCTCCTATCTTCAGTTGCTTTTCAATCACTGGATGGCGACCTTCTTCGATGTCAATCACATAACTTTCATCCATTTGTGGTTGCACATATCCATTTTCTAGTGAAACCGTTGCAAAAGAAAGTAAACAATCTAATTGAGCAATCAACACTGCATTATATTGAATCGGCTGTATGTAATCAGCCATTGTAAGCACTAACTCTTGAAACAAACGTGACTCAATCGCATGCATACGTTCTTCTGCTCCTAAAATTTTATGCTCGTATTCTTTTAATTCTTGCGTAATGTATCGTTCGGCATTCACTAAAGTCTGTTTACGAATCCATTCTTCTGGAACCTTATCTTTATGTGTATTTGTAACTTCTAAGTAATATCCAAAAACGTTATTAAACGAAACTTTCAAACTTGGAATGCCTGTTCGTTCTGATTCACGCTGTTGTAATTGTTCTAAATACGCTTTTCCATTGAAAGCTATTTCTCTCAAATCATCTAATTCTGAATCGACTCCAGTTGCAATCACTAATCCTTTTCCGATTTGGACCGCAGGTTCCTCCATTAAGTTTGAAGAAATCAAATCGACCAACGTTTGACAAACATTCAATTGGTCACCAATCTTTTTTAATGATGCGATGTTTGTTTCTAATAATTCCGCTTTGATTGGGGCAATTTGGCGTAAGGTATTTTCTAATTGTTTGACTTCTTTTGGATGCACTCTACCTACAGCCACTTTGGAAATCAGACGTTCTAAATCGCCAATATCTTTTAATCGTTCTGAAATTTTATAACTTACCTCCTCATTTTGAGTGAAAAAAGAAACAGATTCCAAACGCGCTTGAATCGGCTTTAACTCTTTCAAAGGCAACACCATCCAACGTTTTAACATACGTCCTCCCATTGGTGTAAGCGTATGATCTAACACATGTAATAACGTAGTTGCATTTTCATTAGGTGAATGAATCAACTCCAAATTACGCACGGTAAAACGATCTAACCATACATACTTTTCTTCTTCAATACGAGAGAGATGCGTGATGTGTCCTAATTTTTCGTGTTGCGTTTCTGAAAGGTAATGAAGAATAGCACCAGCTGCTATAATACCAACTCTTAGCTCATCAACACCAAAACCTTTTAAATTTTTTGTCCCGAAATGTTTATTTAATGATTCATCCGCAAAATCTGTTGAAAAAACCCAATCCTCTAACTTGTATGTATAATATTTTTCGCCAAACGTTTCTTTAAATAATGTGGTACATTTCTTTTGGTAAATGATTTCGCTTGGTTCAAATCCTTGTATTAACTTGTCAATATATTCCAACGAACCTTGAGCAATTAAATACTCCCCCGTTGAAACATCTAAAAAAGAAACCCCATGTACGTTTTTGTCTAAATGAATGGCACACAAGAAATTATTCTTCTTTTGATCGAGTACTTGGTCATTAAAAGAAACTCCAGGCGTAACCAATTCAGTCACTCCTCTCTTAACAATGGACTTTGTCATTTTAGGATCTTCTAACTGATCACAAATTGCAACACGTTGTCCAGCACGCACTAATTTCGGCAAATAGGTATCAATCGAATGATGAGGAAAACCAGCTAATTCAATCGTTGCAGCAGCACCGTTTTTTCGTTTCGTAAGGGTAATTCCCAAAATACGAGCTGTTTTAATTGCATCCTCCCCAAAAGTTTCATAAAAATCCCCTACTCTAAACAACAACAACGCCTGTGGATGACGTACTTTTATTTGGTTATATTGTTGCATTAGAGGGGTTTCACTCGACCCATTTTCACCTTTTCCTTTTGCCAAAACCGTTTCTTTTAATGAGGTGTAAAATTACAAGCAAAGGTTTAGGAGACACAATTTTAGAACTATTTCTTATCAACAAAACAGAAAACTTTTGTTGAAAATATACCTACCTTTGCAATCGAATTTTACTGTCAAATGAATCGAAAATTAAAACTGTGGGAATTAAACCGTGTTTCAGAAGAAGCATTTAAAGAACAAACAAAATTTCCAGTAATTGTTATCTTGAACGACATACGAAGTCTAAATAATATTGGCTCTTTTTTTAGAACTTCAGATGCATTTAATGTGGAGAAAATCTATTTGTGTGGCATAACAGCTAACCCACCTCATCGTGAAATTCAAAAAACAGCATTAGGAGCAACAGAAACCGTGATATGGGAACACAAAGATTCAATCACAGAATTAGTACACGAATTAAAATCTCAAGGAATCAAAGTTGCTAGTATAGAACAAGCTGAAAAAACGACATTCTTACAAGACATTCACACTCTTGAGTATGATAAAATTGCTCTTGTATTTGGAAATGAAGTAGATGGTGTAGATCAAGAGGTGATTGACGCAAGTGACTATATCATTGAAATTCCACAATTTGGCACCAAACATAGTTTGAATGTTTCAGTATGTGCAGGGGTAATTCTTTGGGAATTTGCAAAACGATATGTTTAAAATATTTCAAAAAACAACTTAACTTTATACCTTTAACTTTCTACTAAACACTAAAAATATGAAAAGCATAACCGTACAAGAATTAAAAGCTTGGAGAGATGAAAACAAAGAATTTCAATTAATTGACGTTAGAGAACCATACGAAGTAGAGATTTGTAATATTGATGGAATTTCTATTCCGATGAATGAAATACCTTCAAGGGTAGATGAACTTGTTGCTGACAAACCTGTTGTTGTTCATTGTCGTTCTGGAAAAAGAAGTGGTAATGTAATTGAATTTTTAGAGCAAAATCACCAATTAGAAAATTTATACAATTTAGAAGGGGGAATTTTAGCTTGGATTGAAGAAGTGGATAATTCGTTGGAAGCGTACTAAAATTGAAAGATTGCAGATTACAGATTGAAAGATTACAAATTGCAGATTAATTGATATTTATGCATCAAGAAGATATACGTTGGAAACAACGATATAGTAATTATATAAAGGCATTAGACTTACTTGAAAATGCCCTTAAAATTGAACAGCCTGATGTTGTACAAAGAGCAGGTATTGTTCAATTTTTTGAAATGTGTAGTGAACTTTCTTGGAAATTACTCAAAGACTATTTAGAGGAACAAGGTTTTATTGAAATCAATACTCCTAGAAATGCCATAAAAAAAGCATTTGAAATTGATTTAATTGAAGATGGCCATGCTTGGATGGATTTGTTAGTGGATCGTAATCTTTCAGTGCAAATATATGATGAAGAAAAAGCACTTAAGTTAGATGCACTAATACATTCAAAGTATCATCCACTTTTTAATCAACTTAAGCACACTTTTCAATACTGTAAATGAATTCAAACTCTTTTGGTCTTTTGCCTTCAGACCTCAACTTTCTTATTCAGTTGTTCCAAAAATTTCCTTCAATCCAAGAAGTACATATTTTTGGTAGTAGAGCCAAAGGAAATTTCAAAAAAGGTAGTGATGTAGATCTCTCAATCAAAGGAGAATATGTAACATTTGAAGAAATCAATCAACTTGATGATGAGTTAAACGAACTATCAAATTTACCTTATAAATTTGATTTGGTTCATTATGAAAAAAATCAATCTATTGAATTAAAAGAACATATTGATAGAGTTGGGAAGGTGATTTATAAAAACACTATCTAATCAACTCAAACTCTTCCCAAAAATTCGGGTAACTTTTTGAAACAGCTTCCGCATTTTCGATCGTGATTGGACTTTTGGAAAACATTCCTAAAATAGCGAAAGCCATAGCAATGCGATGGTCGTTGTGAGAAGAAATCGTTCCTCCCGAAATCGTTTCTACACCTTCGATGACCATTGTATTTTCTATAAGCTGAATTTCTACTCCTAATTTGGATAATTCCTCATTCAATACTTTTCCTCGATTGCTTTCTTTATTCACTAATCTTTCAACGCCTTGTAAGAAGGTTGTTCCTTTACAGAAAAGTGCGAAAATTGTTAAAACTGGAAACAAATCTGGACAATCGGTTAAATCTGCTTCAAACGCCTTACGATTTGAACCATCGATACTTATTAATCCCTCTTCTAGATTAACTTGGCAACCAGCTGTTTTAAAAATCTCAAGGATAATTCTATCAGCCTGTAAACTATCTAATTGAAGTCCAGAAACTCGTATATCTTGCCCTAATGCACTTGCAACTAACCAAAAACTGGCACTACTCCAATCGGACTCAATGGTATATTCAGTTGCTTTATAAGATTGGTTTCCTTCAATTAGAAATGTATCGTTTTCATACCTATCTATTTGAACGCCAAATTTTTTTAACGTTTGGATAGTCATTTCTACATATGGCGTACTTTTCAAATTTTGAGCTACGAGCTTACTATTACTTTTTAATAAAGGTAATCCCATCAACAAACCCGAAATATATTGCGAACTCTGACTTCCATCAACAACGAACGTCCCAGGTTTTAATCCTCCGTTTAAAATTATAGGTAAATAAATTTCATTTGTAAATGAAGCTTCTATTTTATTTTTCTCAAAAAAATCGACATAAAATGACATACCTCTTTTCAATAAGGAACCCTCACCAAGTAATGTAAAATTGCCACTATGACAAGCACACATAGAAATTAATAAACGAGAACCTAACCCGCTTTCGCCACAATGTAAAATGATGTCAGAAGGAAAGTTTTCTATACCAGTAACTTCAATTTGATTTTCGCTAAAAAGTTTAACTTTAGCTCCTAATTCTTGGATACTTGATAAAATAGCTTTATCATCGGAACTTTCACCAACATTCTTTAGTATTGATTTTCCGTTGGATACTGCAGCAGCTAATACGGTACGTTGGGTATCACTTTTAGAAGCAGGGACAACAATAATACCTGAGTATTTTTTGGGATAAATAGTTACATTCATTTTTACGAATGATTCATCACGTTGATTTGTCTAGTGATTGATTCCAAATGGATTGCGTCTAAAATAGACCTAACAAATTCTGAACTCAACTGTAAGTCCTCGGCTAATTTCAAACGAGAATCCAACAATTTTTTCCAATGCTCTTCTTGCAGAATTGTAATGTTATTTGCTTTTTTGAACTGACCTATTGCTTCACTTATTTTCATTCGTTCTGACATCAACTCAAACATGGCAGTATCCAATTCAGCTACTTTTTGTCTGTAAGATTCTAACTCTTTAGTCGTAAAAGTATCTGACTGTCTCGTTCTTAAAATTAATGAATCTAATAATTCACTTAAGCCTTTTGCTGTTATTTGCTGTTTTGCATCCGACCAAGCCTGCTCGGGATTTGGATGGGTTTCAATCATCAAACCAGCATAATTTAAGTCCATTGCTTTTTGAGAAACTTCTAATAATAAATCGGTTCTTCCAGCAATGTGACTCGGATCACAAATCAGAGGTACATTTGGTAATTCTTGTTTTAAAGCAATCGGAATCTCCCAATTAGGTACATTGCGATACACTTCGTGTTTATAAACTGAAAAACCACGATGAATAGCAACTAAATCTGTAATTCCAGCATGTTGCAATCTTTCAAAAGCACCAATCCACAAATTCAAATCAGGATTGACTGGATTTTTTATCATCACAGGAATATTAATTCCTTTCAAACAATCTGCTATTTCTTGTACTGCAAATGGATTTACTGTTGTTCTTGCACCAATCCATAAAACATTCGCACCTTCTTTTAATGCTATTTCAGCATGTTTTGTATTGGCGACTTCAACTGCAAAAGGAAGATTTGCCTGATTACATGCCTCTTTTAACCAAGGTAATCCTTTTTCTCCAATTCCTTCAAAAGAATCTGGTCTGGTTCTAGGTTTCCAAATTCCAGCACGAATCAACTGAACCTTACCTTCATATGCAAGTTGCTGAACTATTGTATGTGTTTGTTCTTCGGTTTCAACACTACAAGGACCTGCAATAACAAAAGGTCTTTTAGACGTCAAAATTTGATTTGCTAGATTATCCATTATTCAGTGCGTTTTTAGTTGAAACTCCTGTCACAAAATCTTTTAAATAAAACGGTTCAAAATAAGCAACATCCTCAAATTCTTGTTTCTGAAATTTTTCATACCCTATTCTAACCTGGCCTTTCGCAGACGCAATACAAGATTCATCAAATCGGATAGCTCTATTTTCCCAAATACTTTTTACTTTTCCAACAGCATCACCAACAACTGTAAAAGGTAAAAAAGCTTCATATGATTGCTCATCTAAAATGTCAGCCGATATAGTTTTAACTACTTCACCTTCGGAATTATATATAGCTGAAAAAACTTCCATTCTTCTTGCATCTATCATAGAAACAATTGTCTCTTTATAATAGTTCATTCTTGCTACTTGTTCCAGACATTTTAATGAATCAATGGCAATCAATGGAATATTTAAAGCATAACATAATCCTTTCGCTGTAGAAACACCGATTCTCAACCCTGTGTAAGATCCTGGTCCAGAAGCTACTGAAACTGCTGATAATTCAGTTATTGAAACGTCAACTTGTTTTAATACCTCTTCTATAAGTAGAGTTATCATTTCACCATGAACGAATCCCTTATCAGTAATGTCTTTTAAAGCAATTAATTCGCCATTCAAAGAAAGGGCAACCGAACATACCTGCGTTGAGGTTTCGAGATGTAGAATGTAGTGTTTCATCGTTATACAAAATTAAAGTAAAAAAGAAATGAATATTGTATAACCTATATTCATTTCATAATCTTTTATTATCTCACTCATCAATATTACGAAATTATTAATATTACCGAAAACTACACATAACATAAGCGGCACTTTCATAAGATATTCGTAACTTTACATTCCTTTAAGAAAAAAACTGTATGAGCAGAATTTTAATCATAGATGATGAACAAGATATTTTAGATATATTACAATACAATCTAGTAAAGGAAGGTTTTGATGTTGAGGTATGTAACAACGGTGCCAAAGGCATTGAAATCGCAAAAAAATATTTACCAGATGTCATTATCTTAGATGTGATGATGCCTGAAACAGATGGAATCGAAGTATGCGAAACCCTGCGAAAACTTCCTGAATTAATTCATACACGTATTTGCTTCTTGACTGCACGTGGAGAGGATTATTCTCAAATTGCTGGTCTAGATGCAGGTGCAGATGATTATATAACAAAACCTGTAAAGCCTCGTGTTTTAATTAGCAGAATAAATGCTATCACAAGACGAAACGAATTTAACAAACAAGAACAAGCTGAATCTAAAAATGCCTTCATAATCAATCGTGAGCGATATATTGTCGAAAAAAATGGAGAAACGTTTCACCTTCCTAAAAAAGAATTTGAATTATTGGCTCTTTTAGCCTCACGTCCAGACATCGTTTTTGAACGTGATGTAATTTTAGAAAAAGTTTGGGGAACAGATATCGTGGTTGGAGATAGAACGATTGATGTTCACGTTCGTAAGTTACGTGAAAAATTAGGAGATAATCATATCAAAACCGTTAAAGGAATAGGATATAAGTTTGAATACTAAAATAATTATAAGTTATGGATTATGGATTATGAATTAACTCATAAATTATAATTCATTAACCAATATTAAATCGTGAATTTGCAGTATTTGATCACGCTTCCTTTCGCTGTAAATAGTTGCTCGTAATGCGTTTTTATCGAGAAAATTTCTTTTTCAAGTTCCGTTTTATTTTCTAAAGAAGCATATAAATCCCAAGTTAATTCAAGACAATTATATCCGTGTTCTTTGATTTCTTCTTCCGTAGATTCAAATAGAATATCGGAGTCCGTTTTTAAATGGATAATTCCTTCATGCTTTAAAATTTTACGATAACGTTCGATAAACAAACTTGATGTGAGACGTTTACGCGGTTTGTTTGGCTGTGGGTCTGAAAAAGTCAACCAAATCTCATCTACCTCATTCTCTCCAAAGTAATCGGTAATAAAATCAATTTTCGTTCTTAAAAAAGCGACATTATCAACCCCTCTTTCAACCGCATCTTTCGCTCCTACCCAAATACGCGCGCCTTTAATATCTACTCCGACAAAATTTTTGTTTGGAAAATGATCCGCCATTCCTATACTATACTCCCCTTTACCACAACCTAATTCCAACACTATAGGATTGTCGTTTTTAAAGAAATCTTGGTTCCATTTTCCTTTTAAAGGAAATGGTTCTTTGTATTTTTCATCCAATGTTGGTTCAAACACATTAGACCATTCCTTCATTTCACTAAATCGACGTAGTTTGTTTTTTGCCATTATTCTAAACAAATAAAAAAGTCATCTCTTTCATAATGAAAAAGATGACTTCGTTTTTTATATTTACAAATTCTCAAAGAAATCGTTCCCCTTATCATCAGTAATGATGAAAGCAGGGAAATTTTTAATTGTAATTTTTCGAACTGCCTCCATTCCCATTTCTTCGAAATCGACCACTTCTACAGATGTAATATTTTCTTTTGCTAAAATAGCCGCTGGACCACCAATTGACCCCAAGTAGAATCCTCCATATTTATTACAAGCATTGGTTACGTCTTTAGAACGATTTCCTTTTGCCAACATAATCATACTTCCACCTAACGATTGAAATTGATCAACGTATGCATCCATTCTTCCTGCTGTTGTAGGCCCGAAACTTCCTGAAGGCATTCCCTCTGGTGTTTTCGCTGGACCTGCATAATAAATCGGATGATTTTTAAAGTATTCTGGTATTGGTTTACCCGCATCAATCAATTCTTTGATTTTTGCATGAGCCATATCCCTTGCAACAATAAGCGTTCCGTTTAATTTCAAACGTGTTTTGATTGGATATTTTGTTAACTCAGCCAATACTTCATTCATTGGTCTATCTAAATTGATTTCAACTGGAGCCTCCAAATGTGGCGCTGTTTCAGGTAATAATCTTCTCGGATTTTGTTCTAATTGCTCAACAAAAAGTCCATCTTTAGTAATTTTAGCTTTGATATTTCTATCTGCAGAACAAGAAACACCTAATCCAACAGGACAAGAAGCAGCGTGTCTTGGCAAACGAATTACACGAACATCATGTGTAAAATATTTACCACCAAACTGTGCCCCTATTTGACTTTCTTGGCAAATTCGTTGCACACGTTTTTCCCATTCTAAATCACGGAACGCTTGACCGCCCATGTTTCCTTCTGTTGGCAACTCGTCAAAATAACCAGCTGATGCTTTTTTCACCGCAGCTAAATTCGCTTCAGCAGATGTTCCGCCTATTACTAATGCTAAGTGATATGGTGGACAAGCAGCTGTACCCAAATCTTTAATACGCTCTCTTACAAATTGCTCTAATGAAGCGTCGTTTAGTAAGGATTTAGTGCGTTGGTATAAAAAGGTCTTATTAGCAGAACCTCCACCTTTGGCTAAAAACAAAAATTCATAAGACATTCCTTTTTTAGCGTAAATATCAATTTGTGCTGGTAAGTTTGTTCCTGAGTTTTTTTCATCAAACATCGTGATTGGAACAACTTGAGAAAAACGTAAATTCTTTTCTTGATAGGTATTGTAAATTCCTTTCGATAGAAATTCTTCGTCAATAACTCCCGTATAGACATCCTCCCCTTTTTTCGCCATTACAATTGCGGTACCGGTATCCTGACAAGAAGGTAATTGTCCTTCAGCTGCAACTGTAGCATTCTGAAGTAAGTTATACGCTACAAATCGATCGTTATCAGTCGCTTCTGGATCATCAAGAATTGCTCTTAATTTTTCCAAGTGTGATGTACGTAGGTAAAAAGAAACATCGCTTAAAGCTTCTTGAGCTAAAACTTCCAACCCTTTCGGATCAATTTCTAACACTTCTCTGTTTCCGTAATTTACAACTTTAACGTATTCAGAAGTGATTTTTCTATATTCAGTTTTATCCGCTAAAATTGGATACGGATTTTGATAAAAAAAGTCAGCCATAACTAATAATTTTTAGAGTGCAAATGTAAGAAAATATTGGAGGAACTAAATTCAAAAAACTACCTTTATACAATGAATTTGAAAGATATCAATAACCAAAAAATTCTATTTGCTTGCAATGATTGGGGTATGGGACATTTGATGCGTTCAATTCCAATCTTAAATAAATTACTTAAACAAGAAAACCAAATTCTATTTGCAGGCACAATTTTTCAGATAGACATTTTAAAAGAATATATTCCTTCTATCGAGACTATTGCTTTTCCAGGTCGTTCCTTTTTATTTAAAGGGGATGGGAATTGGAATATGGAAATACTTCGCAATACAAGAAACTTACTGCTTGGCATAAAAGATGATAAAACATTTGTTCAAAAAATTATAACAGAACAAAAAATCACCCTAACGATTTCAGATCATCGCTATGGATTTAGAAATAAAACAGTTCCTTCCATTTTTATCACGCATCAAATTAACTTACCTATAAAAGGAATTCAAAACATTACAAATCATTGGCATAAAAAACAACTTCAAAAATTCACATCAATTTGGGTATTAGATGATGAAAATCATTCATTTGCAGGAAAACTAAGTATGTATACATCTAAATTGCACATTCATTATTTAGGAATTCAATCGCGTTTTGAAAAAAGAGATTTACCGAAAAAAGATTTCATTCTTGCGGTTATCAGCGGACCCGAACCTTATGCTGAACAACTTTTTCTTGAAGTTATTGAAATTGCAAAAAAATCAAACGACACTTTGAAATGTATTTCACCTAAAAACTATGATACTGAAACTCTACCAAAAAACTTAGAACTTGTAAATCATCTCGCATGGAAAGAAAAAGATGAACTATTTTATCAATGTAAATCTGTTATATCAAGAACTGGTTATACGACCATTATGGATTTAGCAGTACTGCAAAAACCGGCTTTACTCATTCCAACTCCAGGTCAAAAAGAACAGGAATATTTATATTTGTTACACAAACAGCATCAAAAAACATGAAAAACAACCTATTAATTCTTTTATTATCATTTCCCTATTTAGGAATATCGCAATCAATCAAAGGAAATTGGGAAGGTGAATTAAATATTCAAAATTTTAAACTTCCCCTAATCTTCCATATTGACAGTACACAGAATGGATTGACAGCAACAATGGATAGTCCTAAACAAGGTGCAAAAGGAATTCCAACAAGTCAAATTTCAATTAAAGAAAAAACCTTAAAAATTGAAATCAGTCAAATAAAATTTGAATATTCGGGTAAACTGATATCTTCTGAATCTATACAAGGTAATTTAACACAAAGGGGACAATCTTTCCCAATGGAATTAAAAAGACAAACAGGTGAATTGAAAACTGAAAAAAAACCACAAGAGCCTAATTCACCTTTTCCCTACAATTCAGAAGAAGTTACTTTCGTAAACCCTAATGGTGGACATCAACTTGCTGGTACTTTTACCTTTCCGACGACCAATAAAAAATACAAAACCATTATCTTAATTTCAGGTAGTGGTCCTCAAAATAGAGATGAAGAATTGTTGGGTCACAAGCCATTTTTGGTACTAAGTGATTATTTAACAAAACAAGGATATGCTGTCTTAAGATATGACGATCGAGGGGTAAGTAAATCAACAGGTAATTTCGCAACTGCAACTTCGATGGACTTCGCAACAGATGTAGAGGCCGCTATAAACTATCTAAAAAACAGAAATGAAGTTGAATCCATCGGTTTGATGGGACATAGCGAAGGAGGAATGATTGCCCCAATCGTTGCGTCAAGAAATTTGGATATCGCTTTTATCGTATTATTAGCAGGACCAGGAACTCCAATAAAAGAATTACTTCTCGACCAATATGAATTGATAGCCAAAGCAAATAAAATTTCAGATCAAGAAATTCAACAAACTAAAAATTTCAATGCCAAAGTATTTGATTTGTTTATTCAACAAAAAGACACAAACTTCATCAAAAATGAAATCATTTCAGAACAAAAAAAATTGTTAGGAGATAAATACGATGAAGAACAAGCATTAATGATGTATAATCAAACAAACACCCCTTGGTTTCGTTACTTTTTAACTTTTGATCCAAAGGTGTATTTAAGTCAAGTTAAATGTCCTGTTTTAGCCGTTAACGGATCGCTTGACTTACAAGTGCCGAGTGAAAAAAACCTAAATGCAATTAAAGAAATACTCACTCAATCGGGAAACAACAATTTTAAAACCATCGAATTAAAAAAATTGAATCATTTGTTTCAAAAATCTAAGACGGGTAATCCTGCTGAATATGGCATTATCGAAGAAACATTTTCACCAAGTGCAATGAGAACAATCTCAGAATGGTTAACTAATTTCGGGAAATAAAATCCTAATTAATATCAAACAAAAAAGCGTTTCAGGAAATTGAAACGCTTTTTTAAATTATGAGTTATGACTTATAAATTATGAGTTAATTCATCATACATAATTTATATTGTCATTATATCTTTCTCTTTCACTACAACTACATCATCTACTTTAGAGATAAAATTATTGGTGATGTTTTGAATTTTTGTTTCAGCATCTTTCACAGCATCTTCAGACAAACCATCAGCTTTCAACATCTTAATCATATCTAAAGCGTCTTTACGGTTATTGCGAATACCTACTTTTGCATTCTCCCCTTCAGCTTTTACCTTTTTAACCATCTCTCGACGTCTTTCTTCTGTCAAAGGAGGAATAGTAATGATTAATTGCTCGCCGTTGTTAGAAGGTGCAAAACCAAGGTTAGAATTGATAATACCTTTAGCAATTTCAGGTAACAAAGGACGTTCCCAAGGTTGAACTACCAATGTACGTGCATCTGGAGCAGAAATATTTGCAACTTGAGCTATAGGTGTTGGTGTACCATAATACTCTACCATAACAGTTTGTAACATAGATGGTGTAGCTTTACCAGCTCTGATTTTTTGCACTTCATAATCTAAATGCGCCATAGATTTTTGATTTGAATTATTCAAATCAGTATAAACACTTTGAACTTCTTCAGTCATAATTTTATGATATTATTTTGAAATAGCTATTTCGTCTTGTACTATTGTTCCTAAATCTTCACCCTGCATTAATCTTTTTAATGTACCTGGAGTATCCATATCAAACACTATAATTGGCAAATTATTTTCTTTACACAATGTAAATGCAGTAAGGTCCATGATCTTCAACCCTTTTTCATAAACATCATCAAAAGAGATACGGTCATATTTTACCGCAGTTGGATCTTTTAATGGGTCAGCAGTATATATTCCATCTACACGTGTTCCTTTTAAAATCACGTCCGCATTGATTTCAATTGCTCGTAAAGAAGCTGCAGAATCAGTTGTGAAAAATGGATTACCAGTTCCAGCACCAAAAATCACAATTCTTCCTTTTTCTAAATGAGTAACTGCTCTACGTCTTACAAACGGTTCAGCAATTTCACGCATTTCGATAGCAGACATCAAACGTGTTTTACAACCCACTAATTCCAATGCTGACTGCAAAGCCATACTATTAATCATAGTTGCTAACATTCCCATGTAATCTCCATGAGTACGGTCCATACCACCTTCTTCTGCTTGAACACCACGGAAGATATTTCCACCTCCAATAACGATTGCAACCTGAATTCCTAATTCAGAAACTTCTTTAATTTGTTTTGCATAAGATGCAATTCGGTTATTATCAATTCCAAATTGTTTATCTCCCATTAGAGACTCTCCGCTTAATTTCAGAAGGATGCGATTATATTTCATGGTTTTAGAATAGATTTTTCGAGTGCAAAGATACAGAATAATTTGAAAGTTTAATGATTGTACGATAGTAAAAAGGTACAAGGCAACAGGCAATAGCTGAATAAAAGTTTTTATTCGGTTCTTTATGTGTTTGGAAAAGTTTAGAGAATGGCTCGGTATGAAAAACAAAAAAGTCGCCCTTGTGAGGCGACTTTAAAAATATGATTTAGAAACTTCTTATTTCGTAGCGAAACGTAAGAAAGAAGAAACTGTTAAATCTTTTTCAGTTGAGTTTAAGAATTGTTCTACTGATAATTTGTTATCACGAACAAATGGTTGGCTCAACAATGTGTTTTCTTGGAAGAATTTATTCAAACGACCTTGAGCAATTTTCTCAGCCATATCAGCTGGTTTTCCCTCTTGGATCGCTAATTCTTTACCAATTTCGATTTCACGGCTGATAGTATCTTGATCAACTCCATCTTTGTTCAATGCGATTGGATTCATCGCAGCAATTTGCATAGCAACTTGCTTACCAGCATCCTCAGCAGCATCCGAACCAGAAGTTAAACCTACCAACGTAGCTAATTGGTTTCCAGGGTGGTTGTAAGCAGCTACTCTTGCAGCAGAAATACGTCCGAATTTAGATAAATCTAATTTCTCACCGATAACACCAATTTGCTCAGTAATTTTCTCTTCAACTGTTAATTTATCGTCATACTTCAAAGCTTTTAACTCTTCAATTGAAGCAGGTAAATTTTTCAAAGCAACATCAACGATAGATTGAACGAAAGCACGGAAAGATTCGTTAATAGCTACGAAGTCAGTCTCACAATTTAATGTTAAGATTACACCTTCAGAACCATTCTCAGAAACTTGCGCTAAAACTAATCCTTCTTTAGCCTCATTATCCCCACGTTTAGCAGCGATTTTTTGACCTTTTTTACGAAGAATGTCGATAGCAGTGTCAAAATCACCATTAGCCTCAACTAAAGCGTTTTTGCAGTCCATCATACCAGCACCTGTTTGCTGGCGTAATTTATTTACATCTGATGCAGTAATTGCCATTGTTATTTAATTTTAAAATTATTTTGTTTCTTCAGCGCTTGCTTCAACAGCTTCACCTTTATCTGCTTTATCTTTTGCATTTTTACGATCTTCTAAACCTGTTCGGATAGAATCACAAATTGCATCTAAAATAACAGAGATAGATTTAGTAGCATCATCGTTTGCAGGGATTGGGAAATCAACTAACTTAGGGTTAGTGTTCGTATCAACCATTGCAAATACAGGAATACCTAATCTTTTAGCTTCACTTAAAGCGATGTGTTCTTTCAAAATATCAACTAAGAAAATAGCTGCTGGTTGACGAGTCATATCAGCAATAGAACCAAAGTTCTTTTCTAATTTCTCACGTTGACGAGTTTTGAATAATTTCTCTCTTTTAGAAAGAGTATCCCATGAACCATCAGACTTCATTTTGTCGATGGCTGTCATTTTACGGATAGACTTACGAGTTGTTTGAAAGTTAGTTAACATTCCACCAGACCAACGTTCTGTAACGAATGGCATGTTGATTGTCTTCACTCTTTCAGCAACGATTTCTTTCGCTTGCTTTTTTGTTGCAACGAATAACACTTTTTTACCAGACTTAGCAATTTGAGTCATCGCAGCGCACGCCTGATCTAGATGAGCGATTGTCTTATTAAGGTCAATAATGTGGATACCTTTTTTCTCATCAAAGATATATGGCGCCATTGCCGGATTCCACTTTCTTTTTTGGTGTCCAAAATGTACACCTGCGTCTAATAATTCTTGAAAAGTTACTTTTGACATCTTAAATATTTTTAAATTGTTTACGTTCCTTTAGTAATCAGTGATTGAGGGGCATTGAAGCATTTACTCAAAAACTTGGATACTAAACACCGCCAAAATTGAATATTAACGTTTAGAGAATTGGAATTTCTTACGTGCTTTTGGCTGACCTGGTTTTTTACGCTCAACCATTCTTGGATCACGAGTCATTAAACCGTCTGCCTTTAAAACTGGTTTAAAGTCTTCAGAAACTTTAACCAACGCTCTTGAAATACCTAAACGGATTGCTTCAGCTTGTCCATTTACTCCTCCACCTTGAACATTAACTGTAACATCATATTGATCTTTAGTTTCAGTTAATTCAAAAGGTTGTTGAATTTTAGCTTGCAATAATGCTAATGGAAAAAACTCCTTAACATCTTTTTTATTTACAATTACTTTACCCGTACCCTTAGAAAGGTAAACACGAGCAACAGAAGTTTTTCTTCTTCCTAGTGTATTAATGATTTCCATAATGACTATTTGAATGTATCAAGATTAATAACTTCTGGCTTTTGAGCCTCTTGCTTGTGCTCACTACCAACGTACACTTTCAAGTTTCTGAAAAGTTCACGACCTAAAGCATTTTTAGGCAACATTCCTTTTACAGCTTTCTCGATTAAACGCTCAGGGTGTTTTTGCAACATTACCTCTGCGCTTAATGAACGTTGTCCACCTGGGTAACCAGTGTAACGAACATACTCTTTATCTACTAATTTAGTACCTGAAAAAGATACTTTCTCTGCATTGATAACGATCACGTTATCTCCGCAGTCTGCATGTGGTGTGAAGCTTGGTTTGTGTTTTCCACGGATCAACTTCGCCACCTTGCTTGCTAAACGACCTACTGTTTGGCCCTCAGCATCAACTAATAACCACTTCTTTCCAGAAGTTTGCTTATTAGCAGAAACGGTTTTGTAACTTAATGTATCCACAATAATTATTAATTAAAATAAGACAATTCCCCAAAAAATGGGAGGACAAAGATATAACTTAAAGTTTTTATTAACAACTGATTTTTGAATAAAATGTAATTTTATAATAAATCTTTATAATCCTAAAAGTAAATCAATGTACTTTAACAAGGAAAATCGATTATTAATAAAGATAACTAAATTATCCTTTCTTAAATGAATTAATCGCATTAATCGTAAAATCAGAAAGCACCAATGTACCGCTCATACCAGCTCGCTCCATTAAAAGTGTATCCCAATGTTCAGTACCTTGCCAAAAAACTTGTTTCAACATACGCATCGCTTCAGGATTTGATTTTGCCAAACGAGTCGCTAACAAATTAATTTCTTTATCCATTTCTTCAATAGAATCAAAAATTGCTGAATATAATCCTCTTTTATATGCCCAATCTGCTGATCGCCATTCAGTAGCGTTAATCGCCAACTGACTCATCGCAGATAATCCCATTTTACGCTCTACAGCAGGGCCAACAACAAATGGACCTATTCCTACAGCTAACTCTGACAATTTTACATCAGCAAATTTGGTTGCATAACAATAATCTACTGCTGCTGCCAAACCTACTCCCCCTCCAACTGCTTTCCCTTGCACTCGACCAATGATGAACTTTGGACATTTTCTAGCTGCATTAATTACGTTTGCAAAACCTGAGAAAAATTTCTTTCCTGTCTCTAAATCTTTGATTGAAATTAATTCATCAAAACTTGCACCTGCACAAAAGGATTTTTCACCTTCGGACTTCAAGACAATCACTTTCACCTCATCGTTTTTACCCAATTCAGTGATTGTATTCGCTAATTTTTGTAACACTCTTCCTGGAAGCGAGTTACTCAACGGATGACCAAAAATAATCGTCCCTACTCCAATTTCATTTATTTCAAAGGATACATCTCCTTGATTTATTGCTTCTGACATAATATTATTTTTTACAAAAATACTTTTTTGAATTTTAATAAAGCACATGTAATAAATCGAATTATAGAACGTTTTTTAAATATAAATCAAATCTTAATAGTCATGAAAACAATATCCATATTTTTATCGTTATTCTTACTTATTTCTTGTTCAACTAAAGAAAAAACAGAGGATTCGAAAGGAGTAAATCCAATGTCAGTGTCATCAAAAGATGATTTCTTTCCGAAATATTTAAGTTCAGAAAATAAAATTGAAATAAATACTGATATAAAAAATGACATACAACTAAAATCAGGAAGTGTAATTCATATTGAGCCGAATATCTTTGTTGATCAAACCGGTGTTCCCATTAAGGGTAAAGTTGATATAGCTTGGGAGGAGTTTCATTCATTAGGTGAGGTTATAACCTCAAATATTTCAATGAAATATGATTCTATTGGAAAAACATTTGATTTTGTTACGGGAGGTATGTTTTCCATTAAAGGAAGTCAAAACGGATCTCCAATATTTATATCAAAGGGTAAAAAAATTAGGATAGACATTGCATCTACAAATGATGAGAAAAATATGAATTTCTACTCCTATGATACCATTAAAAAAACTTGGAGCTACATAACTACTAAAGGAAACACTTCGATAAAAGACATTAAATCAAGACAAGTCAATCCAAGTTCCGTTTTATCAAAAAATATTCTTGATATTAAACTGAATACGACAGAATTTCCTGAATTAAATTCAAAAGAGATTGTGGGATGGAAAAGTCGAGATTCCATGAATACTGAGGTTGAAAAAATATTATCTACACTAGATATAAAGTCTAAAATAGTTTCAAAAATAGATGATACTACATACAATTTAAATCTTTCTTACAGTAATAAATCATTTGAACGAGATTTCACATTTGCTGTAAACCCGTATACTTTTAAACAAGCTAGAGAAGAATCTTTCCTAAAAAAATTAATTGCAAAAAGGAATCAAAAAGAACTTTCAGATTATCAAAAAAATATCGCTGAAGGAAAAGTGATTAGATCTATTGATATCAAAGAGTTTGGAACATATAATTGGGATCGAATCCAAGATGATCAAAATAATATTATGGTTAAAAGTAACTTTAAGTTCCCAAGTGAATTAGATCCAAATTTAATATCTATTCACTTTGTATGTCCTGAAGAAAAAATGACTATAAAATGCTCACAATCGGAAAATTCAATAGTAAAATTTAATCCTAAAAAGCGAAATCTATTAATCGCTATTGATTCAAAAAATAAGTTGTTATGTTGCAAAAGCGATCAATTTTTCAAAGCGTTAAAATCGAATAATAAATCATTTACCTTCACCTTTGAAAAAACAAAATTTATTGTTAGTCAAAGTAACGATCTAGATGAAGTAATACATAATTTAATCGATTAATATATGTATATCCGAATTTTAATATTATTTACGCTGTGCTTTCATTCAAGTTTTTCACAAAAGGACATCTTTTTTCCTTTCAAAACTGAAAATAATTGGATTACAATTCACAATAATAAAAAAATCATTCACCCTCAAGTTTATGATTATGTAAATTATTATGACAAATTCGGATATGCTTATTTTATCGCAAATAAAAAATATGGAATAATTGACAGTATTGGTAATGAAATATTAAATCCAATATATGATCATATCGAACATATTTTCCACGATATTTATCTACTTGATAGTGCAAATTATCGCATCATAAAATCTATCAATAAAAAATTCAGTTATACAGTAGATTGGTTTAAAACTTATGATGAAAATTGGATGGTTTTTGCTAATAAATCAAATGTTTTATTATTGAATAACGAATGGGTTAAACCAAAACAAATTGATAAAAACGCATTTATAGAAAGTTTTGAAAATTACTTAATTTTAAAAGAAGGAAAAACTATACATATTTTTAGTCCTAAGGGTGATTTTTTTGATGAAAATATTTTTGATTGTATTGTTCATGACGACTGTCTTTTAATTAAAGGTTTAAACAAGAATGCTTTGATTGCAAACAAAAAAGAGATTCACATTCCTTTTAATGTAAAACAAACTGATTTTTTTGATGAACATTTTTATTATACTTATAAAGATTCATTGTATTTAATTGATTATAAATTAAATAAAGTCAAGTTCCAGGTGATTGGTTCAAGTATAAATATTTTTAATGAGTACTACCTAATAAAGAATAAAAAAAGCATAGCACTTATAACAAAAGAAGGTAAATTTATATTGGACTATAATTATCAATCGATTAGCAAGCACAATAATTCTTTTCTAGTTTGTAAAAATAATCTTTGGGGTGTCTTAAATTCGAATTTTAGAGAAATCATAAAACCTCAATATGATTATTACGAAATTAAAGGAGATTTTATGATTTCTCAAGTAAATTTACCGAACGACAATACCAGACTAAAAGGTGTTTATTCTTTTAGAAAACAAAAAATCATTTTACAACCTATTTATTACAAGGTAATTGTATCTGACACATTAATAAAGGCTTGGAGTAATAAAACGATGGTTATGATTATTTTGTATAAAAACCATCAGATAAAGGAAGAAATCTATTTTGATCAGGTAATATCAATTAACCAAAAACAAAAGGTACAAAATTCTATCAATTTTGATCAACGATTAATTGATATTGGATGGTTTTTGGACACAACCAATCAATTTAGTAGAGATAGTACTTTCACTTTTTATAATCGTTGGGGATTTAGAAGAAATGACAGTATTTTACTTAAACCTGTATACAAAAACATTGATTTTGTAGAAAACGCAAATTTCAGTTTACTAAAAGAAAAAATGATAAATCAATATAAATCACCAAATAATTTTCTAAAAAAAACATTTGATATTGAAATTGTAAATAACGAAAAATTTAAACTCATTCCATTAAGTAATCCCAAAAAAATCAATCCTATTTTTATTGATTATATTTTGAAAGATAAATTCAATCAGAAAGACTATACTGTAGCCCTAACAAATGATTTTATTGGAATAGTTACGAAAAATGGTGTTTTAAAACCAGTTAATTATTATTCAGAACAACCAAATAACAATTTAATATATTGTACTCGAGGTGAGGTTAACTTAAAAAAATCAAGATTTAATAACGATTTATCCTATTCTCAACTTTACAAACTAATTTATCCAATTGATAATTCCGATTATAAAGAAGAATTAAGTCAATCTATTGAAATTGTTGATGCAAAATGGAATATTCTAAATAAAAATGGTGATAGTGTTTTTCAAGAACCTGTAGATTATTTAGAAAGTTTTAAGCGTGGATCAGCCATATATAAATCACACAATTATTTTGGAATAGTCTTTTTAAATGGTAAAAAATTAGAGCCAAAGTATAATTCAATCAAGAGAATAAGTGTTAAAAATAAAAATCTATTTTTGGTTAGCTATAGAAACAATGGTTTTATTTACTACGACACCAACTACAATAAACTACCATTAAATAATCTAATTCCAATATCAAAAGGTGAAAAAACAATTATTTTCCAAAGTAAAAATGAAAATCTTGTTTATAATGACAAAAATGAATATGTAGGCAAAACTAAAGCATCTAAAATTCTAGAATATGATTTAATTATTGAGAGAAAAGATAAAAAATTCGTCATTTATAATGATAAATTACAAGTTATAGGAGAAACAAAATATAAACCTCTTTCTTTTATTTCGCCTACTGTCATGATTTGTTCACACAAAGATTCTATTGGAATTGTAGATATACAATCCAACTTGTTAATACCAGAATTTGTTAATAAAATAATTAACTACGACAGTAAACTACTGATATTCAAATCAAATTCATGTACTGTATTAGATTGTAAATTTAAAAAAATAAATAAATTCAAAAGTGATAAAGTTTATTATGATCTTGTAAATCAACATTATTTAATTCAAAAGGAAAACAAAATAGTAATACTTGATTCTACTTTTAAAAAATTATACAAATGGGAAAACAAAAGTCAAATTGATACATTTTATAATGGAATAATTACATTTTCAAATCATAAATTATTCAAGACGAATGGTGAAAATTTAGATAAAAATGAAAGTTTTGCCGCTATTCAAATCTTAAATAATTTCATTATTGCTAAAAATCATAAAAATGAATTTAAAATATTTGGAAAAAACGGCGTTCCCATTTTAGATTCTTTAATCATTAAACAATTAAAAAATCACGGAAAAAATATCATTAGCTTTTATGATGCTAAAAAAAGAATTTATCGATTAATAAATTTAGTAGACATGAAAGAAATTAATACTTTCAACAAAGCAAGTGGCAATTTAGAAAATGAAAAATTTTTAGTAGTTTATAAAGAAAAAAATTCGATTTTATACGATAGCACTTTATCAAAAAAATTTGAGATTCAATCTGATGAATTAAATGCTATTTCAGATAACAAATTTATTATTCTTAAAAAAACAGGTTATACAAGTATTAATATAAATGGCAGACTTGATGCAATACCTTATTTTGGCAAAATAAATCTTGTATTCAAAAACATAATCAAAATAGATAATAAACCATTATTTGGAGTTATGGACACTAATGGCGATTTCATCATTCCACCGAGTCAAGAAACAATAAACATTTTACCGGGAGGAATTTTTCAGACAATCAATAATGAAATAATAGAATATTTTGATATTAACGGAAAACAATTGAAATTTTCTTTATAAAAATGCTCAAATTAGCAAAGTAGAAAGAAATTAATTTGATTGAATTAATTAATTTCGATTTAAATAATATTTCGATAGAACTATGATAAAAAAAACAATCCTAATTTTATTTTTGATTAGTACCATAAAAAATGTTTTCTCACAAGATACTACCTCAGTACTTTTCATAGGAAATAGTTTTACCTTCTACAATAATATGCCGGGCTTATTTAAGGATATCGCTTTAGCAAAAGGTAAAATAGTACACATAGATACGGCTGTAACTGGTGGTAAAGACTTGAAATTTCATTCTGCAAGAGAAAGAACCTATAATCTAATAAAATCAAGAAAGTGGGATTTCATTGTTTTACAAGGACATAGTAATGAATTTGCACAACCAGACTCGAAGGTTGATAGTTTAACTTTCCCTTATGCAAAAAAAATAGTAGATAGTATTCGAACTTATTCGAAATGTTCAAGAATTTTATTCTACATGACTTGGGGTTATAAAAATGGAAATCCTAAATGGAAGGCAATCGCATCATATGACTCAATGCAATACCGAATAGAACGTCAATATCTACGATTTGCTGATAAACTGAATGTAGGCGTATGTCCTGTAGGGATGGTTTGGAAAGAAGTTCGAGAGTTTAACCCAGAAATAAATCTATATAATGACGATCGATTTCATCCAATATTAACCGGATCTTACTTATCTGCTTGTGCTTTCTATACTACCATTTTTGGAGAAACACCATATAAAAACTCAGCTATTATTGAATTACATCCATTTCAAAAAGAAGTAATTGAGTTAGCCGCAACCAAAATTGTATTAAATAACCTTGCTCGTTGGAGATATATTCCGAAACAACCTTCATTAATACCCGGTTTTGATTTAGTTCAAAAAAATAACGTGGTAGAATTATATTCTAATGCTAAAAATCACCTTTCTCAAGCATGGGAATTTGGAGATAATACAATTTCATTTGATCAAAAACCAACACATCAATACTCAAACAAAGGTGAATATGTTATCAAGCAAAAGATTTCTGACTATTGTAAGTTAATTACATTAGAAAGAAAGATTACGATAAATTAACTTTTACGCATGTATCTCTATTCCTACTGGACAATGATCTGAACCATGCACTTCATTCAAAATAAATGATTCTTTTATATTTGGTAATAAAGATTCTGATGCTAAAAAATAATCAATCCGCCAGCCAACATTCTTCTCTCTAGCACCTCCTCTGTAACTCCACCATGAGTATTTAACCTTCTCCGGATTTAAAAATCTGAAAGTATCGAGTATACCTGCTTTGTGGTAGTTATCCATCCCATCTATTTCTTCCTGCATAAAACCAGCAGCTTTATTATAATTTTCTTTAGGCCGCGCCAAATCAATCGCCTTGTGCGCAACATTTAAATCCCCACAAACTAAAACAGGTTTCGTTTTCTCCAATTCTTTCAAATAATTCAAAAATGCGGCATCCCAAGTTTGACGGTAACCTAAACGCAATAATTCTCCCCCCGAATTTGGAGTATATACATTGACTAAATAAAACTTTTCAAATTCCAAACACACAACTCTTCCCTCTTGATCATGTTCATCAATTTGCAAATCATACATAACTCTTACAGGAGTATGTTTCGTTAAAATCGCTGTACCTGAATACCCTTTTCTTGCAGCTTCATTTGCATAAATTTCATAACCAAAAAGGCTTTTAACTGTCTCTTTCACTTGATCCACCGTTGCTTTAGTTTCTTGCAAACAAATGATATCAGGATTATGATTTTCCATATCTTCAAAGAAATTCTTTTGAGCAATAGCACGAATTCCGTTTACATTAAAAGAGATTATTTTCATTGATTTTAGCATTCTAAGATGATAGTGGTAAAGGTAAATAATAAATTAATTCTATCAGTGTAACAACCTTAACTTTGATTTTTTGTTTGTTTATTAAACCTTATTGAAATCATATTTTCTACCTTTACATTGTATGACAACTATTGACGAACAAACTTTAAAAGACCTTGAATTCACAATCATACAAGATTGGCTCACAAATTTTGCATCAGGTAATACTGCCAAAGAAAAATTGGCAAATCTCAAACCGGGGAACAATTTTGAACAAATTAAAATTGACCTATTACAATTAAAAGAATTCCATACGATACGTGTTGTTGGTGAACATTTCCCTGCAATGCAATTCGAAGAACTTACCAAAGAACTTACTTTATTACCAATACAAGACGCTGTTCTTTCTCAAGAAGGTTTTGTTCGCATCTATAGAGCTTCCGATTTAATAAACGCCATTGTCTATTTTTTTGATAAAAGAGAAGAGCAGTACCCTAAATTGATTGAAATTATTCAGTCGGTTTATTACACAAAAGAAATCATCGAAGCCATTGAACATGTATTTGATAACAAAGGAAATATCAAGGATAATGCATCGCCTGAATTATATAAAATACGTCAAAGCATACACGTTCTTCGCAATCAAATCAATCGGAACTTTGAAAAAGAAATGCGTCGTTTTCTACGAGATGGATTATTAGGTGAAACCAAAGAAGCATTTATCAACGAACGAAGGGTGTTAACCGTTGTTTCAGCTAACAAACGAAAAATCCAAGGTTCTGTTGTTGGTTCCTCTAAAACCGGAAGTCTGACTTTTATAGAACCTCAAATCAACGTTCCTTTAAATAACGAATTAGAATTACTTATTGATGATGAACGCAAAGAAATTTTTCGCATTCTTAAAATTTTAACTGCTGAAATTGCGCATCATTATGAACTCATTAAAGCGTATCAAGAAGTTTTAGTAACTTTTGATTTCATAAATGCAAAAACCAAATTAGCTTTAGAATTAAAAGCAGATTTACCAAGTATTTCAGAAGAACCCACCATTGAATTAATCAATGCTTTTCATCCGATCCTATGGAAAAATAACCAATTATTGAAAAAACCTACCTTGCCTCAAACCCTTGCGTTGGATAAGTTTTCTCGTATGTTAGTGATTTCGGGGCCAAATGCGGGTGGAAAAAGTATTACTCTTAAGACAATTGGTTTATTACAGTTGATGCTTCAAGCAGGATTGTTAATTCCTGTGCATCCTAACAGTAAAATGAGCTTTTTTCAACAAATCTTGAGTGACATTGGAGACAATCAATCAATTGAAAATGAATTAAGTACATATTCATACCGCTTGAAACGAATGAAATACTTTTTGGATACGGCAAACAGAAGAACTTTATTGCTTTTAGACGAATTTGGTACAGGTTCCGACCCAGATTTAGGTGGCGCTTTGGCAGAGGTTTTCTTCGAACATTTATATAACAAAAAATGCTTCGGTGTAATTACTACTCACTATGCAAGTATCAAGCTCAAAGCAGACAGACTGAAAAATGCAGTTAATGGTTCGATGCTTTTTAATACCGAAACTTTAGAACCTCTATACAAATTTTCTATCGGGCAACCAGGAAGTTCGTTCACGTTTGAAGTTGCCCAAATTAATGGAATTCCTCAAGAACTTATCGAGGAGGCAAAAACGAAAGTGAATGAGCAGAAAGTAAATATGGATAAATTGTTGAGCGAACTTCAACGAGAAAAAACATATCTTGAAAAACTCAACCGAGAACACATTGAAGCGCAAGAAACAGCCAACAAAACAAAAGTACATTTCGAAGAACAACGTGTTAAATTAGAAGAAAAAGTGAAATCATTAAACGAAACGATGACTCAAAACAATACATACATTGTTTACGGGAAAAAGATGAACCAATTTATTGCACGATTTATAACTAAAGCAAAGAAAAAAGACATCAATCAACCTTTATTAGAAGACATCAAAAAATATATTTCTGTTGAAAAGAGCAAAGAAGAAGAGGCAAAACGAATCGAACTTTTAAAGGCTCAATCAAAAATTCCTCAAAAACCTACAAAAAAACAAAACATACAGCAACCTAAAAAAGATCCATATTTAAGAGATAAAATTGTAGTAGGTTCTACGGTTAAACTAATCGAAACTAAACAATCAGGTACAGTGGAGGAAATATCAAGTTCACTTTGTACCGTTGTATTTGGTTTCCTAAAAATGAAAGTTGAAAAGGAAAAATTAATGTGGATTAAATAATAGCATGGAAAAAATAAAATTCACTTCAGTCGATCAATACCTCACTACTTTCGATGGAAACACATTAGAAAAACTAATTGAATTAAGAAAATTCTTAAAAAATTTAATCCCAGATGCAGAAGAATGTATAAGTTACAATATGCCTGCTTACAAATTGAATGGTGTTTTAGTCTATTTTGCAGGATATAAAAATCACATCGGATTTTATCCAACCGGAGATGGAATCAAATACTTTGAACCAAAATTGTCAAATTTCAAGTATTCAACAGGTGCTATTCAATTTCCTTTGGATAAACCTTTTCCATTTGATTTAATCAAAGAAATTGTTAATTATCGTTTAGCAAAAACCCAGATTAAAAACAAATAAATTTAACCTTTTCGGCTTTTCTTTGTACCTTCATCAAAAATAAATTCAACTATGATTATTGAAGCAAACAAAGTTGTTTCCTTGAATTACAAGTTAACAAACCACAAAACTGGAGAAAAAATTGAAGAAACAACTTCAGAAAATCCAATGGTATTCTTATTTGGAGTACAATCTATGATTCCTGATTTCGAAGTAAATCTTTCTGGAAAAAGAGCAGGTGATAAAGTAAGTTTTGCTATTGAAAGTGAAAACGCTTACGGAGCTCAAACTGATGAGCAACTTGCTGAAATTCCATTAAATGTTTTCTTTCAAGAGGATGGAAAAATCAACGAAGAAGAGATTTTTGTTGGAGCAAGAGTACCTATGTCTGATAACGAAGGAAATCATTACGTTGGAAATGTTTTAGACATTACTCCTGAGATTGTAAAAATGGATTTTAATCACCCATTAGCAGGTGTTGATTTACATTTTGAAGTTGAAGTACTTGAAGTTAGAGAAGCAACTCAAGATGAACTTGATCACGGACATGTTCATGGTGAACATGGTGTTCATCACTAAAAATACAAAGGGACGAATTATCGTCCCTTTCTTTTTTCTGTTTCTTTTGAATAGTAAACTGATTTAGACTCAATAAACAATTCTTTTATTTCTTTCTCAAATTTAACTATTTGCTTTTCGTTCAACCCTTGATAATGAAAGCAATAATCCATCTCTCCTTCTCTACCCCAAAATATTTGTTCATAAGTTAACTTGACCTTTTCAGCATTTTCAAATTGATCCTTGAACAATAAAAACGATTTATAACTTTTCCTATCTATACCCGCTCCAATACTACGAAAAGAAACGTTCATATTACATTTGTTTGAATCTGTTGAAAAGTTGGCTTGTTCATTCTTTTTTGTAGTTGAACAACTTACTGCTAGAAAAAATAAAAGAAAATATTTTATCATCTTATTACTTTTTAATCAATTTAGCACGTGCAATTTCACCCAAAACCTCAATTTCTACAATATAGTTACCTATTTGTAATGCTGATAAATTAAACTCATTTTGTTGACTTGAAAATTGATTTTCATAACAAATTTTACCTATCATATCATAAATTTTAACTTTCCCCTCTAAAACCAAATTTGTTGAAATTTGAATCAAATCACTAGTAGGATTAGGATGAATAGTTAAAAACAGACCCTTATCATTTTCTATTAATGAAGTTGTAGAATCGTTTAGAATTGAAATAACTTTGGAAGTATTGACTAAACTTCCATCCATTGACTGAGCAGTAATCGTAATGATTCCTGTTTTAATAATTGTAATGGTTCCATTTTGATCAATGGTTGCAATCGAATCTGGTGAACACAACCATGTTAAAGACTTATTTGTTGCATTTAAAGGAAGTACTTCCGCTGATATTGCAATACTTTTTGTTGATTTTTTAAAAACAGTATCGTTATTCGGGGTTTTAATGTTTATCTGATTTACTTTTACTTCTGAATAAAATGATAGATTTTTAACTCCTAGAACAAGACTACCATCTATTGATTGTGCTTTCACTGAAACTTTACCCTCTTTTAATATTGTAACTTTTCCTGTTTGATCAATCGTTGCGATCGAATCTGGAGTACAGCTCCAATTCAGGGTTTTATTTGTTGCATTAATGGGTAAAACAACACTCGACAACTGAACAGTACCAACCAATTTATTAAAAACTGTATCATTATTTGGCGAATTTATGACAACACTACTAACTTTAATAGTTGACGGTGAATATTTTAATAGATCCTTTCTAAAAGTATTTATGGCACTTGTCATACGAGTAACTTGTCCTTTAGAAAACATCACCATAGATTTATCATGTACATAATCCATATAATTCATAAACATTTCTCCATTTTTATCCGAACCACATTTATTGTTCGGTCGAAATGGAAATACTGGATTTCCTGAATTATCTCCTTCAGCAGGCGGGGTATCTGCTACTTTGTCGTCACCACACACCTTATCAGTTTCAAAAACTTTATCTCCCCAAACATGAAACAAACCTAACCAATGTCCAACTTCATGGGTAACCGTTCTACCCAAATTATACGCATTTAATCCTTCGATACCCGAAGTACCTTTAGTTCCAAAACATCTAAAATCAATCACAACTCCATCTGTCTCAGGAAAAGATGCCAAATCTTCAGGGAAATATGCATAACCAAGTAGTTGAACTTGATCAGAAAATCGAACTGTATAAATATTTAAATACTTTTTTGGATCCCAATTTTCAATTCCACCAGAATTTGAAAACTTCATAGCATCATTATTAAGTTCCGAATCTCCCCAACTTACCTTGGATGTTTTTGTTCTAGTAATTCCTGTTGTAAGTTTACCAGACGGGTCTTTAGTGGCTAACTCAAACTTGATTCCAATATTTCCAACAAAGGGGTAAAATGCATGATCAGACTTTAAACTATCCGTATTCAAATTATTAAAATCTCGATTTAATGCATCTATTTGTGATTGAACTTGTTCATTTGAAACATTTTCTAAATCTGTATTGTATATGACATGCACAACAACCGGAATCGTCAAATTTATTCGCTTTCTACTTGAGTTTAAAATTGATTTTTGTAACTCTAATTCTTGTTCATGTCTGATTTGAATCAAAGCTGGATTTTGTTGTAGCCTATATAAGTTAACGGCGTCTGTACCACATCTTATCTTTTGAGAGAAACTAAATCCATTCAAAAGAAACATTAAAAAGAAAATTATTTTTCTCATATTATCAACAATTAAATTACCACTCTTCTTCTTTTCCTTCGTCTTTATTAGCTTCATTAATTAGTTTTTGCCAATTATAGGTTCCATCTTCAGTATCCTTTAAGATATCAAAATACTCACCCTCATCTAATTCATAATGAGCAATCTCCTCACCAGTATAGACTTCAATTGCTTCTAAATATTTTTTTTCTTCTGAACTACAAAAAGCAAGAGCTTGTCCTTTTCTTATACCTCTTCCCGTACGACCTACTCTATGAACGTAATTTTCCGGAACATCGGGAATATCATAATTAATAACATAATCAACATCGGGGATATCTATTCCTCGTGCAGCAACATCAGTAGTAATCAACACCTTATTATCTCCTTTTCTAAAACGCTCCAAAATAGCAAAACGATCTTTTTGATCAATTCCACCGTGCAAAAATTCACTTTTGATATTAACTCTTTCCATGGCAGCTACTACACGTTCAGCTCGAACTTTGGTACGAACAAAAACAACGAATTTATTTTCGTCATATTCCTTTAAAATATTCTCTAAAAAGAAACGTTTATCATCCATTTCTACATAAACCACAGCATGAATAATATTTTTAGCCACTGGGTTTTTGGGTGAAATTTGAATTCTTATCGCGTTTCTAACAATAGTATAGGCTAAATCTTTTATCTTTTTAGTGATTGTGGCTGAAAAAAATAGTGTTTGTCTTTTTTGAGGAATGTGTCGCATCAAATCATTTAAATCCTTTATAAAACCAAGATCAAGCATCAAATCAGCTTCGTCAATACATAAAATTTTAATATGCTTTACATCTAAGTGTCCTTGAGAAATTAAATCAAACATTCGTCCAGGTGTAGCTACTAATACATCAACACCATCATTTAATTTTTTTATTTGCGAATCTTGTTCAACCCCACCAAATACTGAGGCTGTAACAACATTGCTTCCTTTTGCAATTTTTTGTATGACTTGAGTCGTTTGGAGTGCTAACTCTCTAGTTGGCTCTAAAACAAGACAAACAACACCGCTTTTCTTTTTTGCTCTTTTAAATTTTGTATTTAATAGCTCTACAATCGGTATTGCAAAAGCGGCTGTCTTACCTGTTCCAGTTTGCGCAATGGCTAATACATCTTCTCCTTTCAATATTGGATCAATCGCTTTAAATTGAATATCTGTAGGCTTTTTGAATCCAAGAAGTTGAATTTGTTTTTTTATTGAATCTGAAATTGAATAATCGTCAAATTTCATAGTTACGTTTTAAACAAAAGTAAATCAATTAATCCAATTAAAAAGACTTCAAGTAGAATTTATATCTTTGATAAATGAAGCTGATTGGTTGCATAGTATTTTTTATTTTTATTCTTTTTGGGTGTAACTCTAATAGAGCTAATTATAAGATATCTAACAATCAAAATATTGAGTTTGCAAAACATTTCACTATAGTAAAGAAAAACAATAAAACAATTATTTATATCATTCATCCTGATAATAATACAATTGACAAAATTCTTTACATTGACAGAAATGAACCTAATGCGATTTGGTATAACGATATTAAGTTCCACTCAAACTCCTTAATTAGTTTTTCAAGTACATTCATTGGACTCTTAGATAAATTAAACGAACTTCATAGAATTAAGGGAGTGGATAATAAAAATCTGATTTTCAATAAAGAAATCATCAAAAAAATAAACAATGAATCAATTAAAGAGTTAGGTTCTGCAGAAACCACATCCACAAAAAAAATAATAAACACAAAATCTGAATTAATTCTCTTCTCTGGCTTTGGACATGAATTTCCAAATGAGAAAAAACTCAAAAAACTGAATGTTTTATGTTTACCAATTTATGATTGGAAAGAAACACACCCTCTTGGAAAAGCAGAGTGGATAAAACTTTTTGGTTTACTAACTAACAAAGAAAAAGAAGCAAACTTGTACTTCGAAAATCTAAAAAAAAGATATCAATCAATTAAACAAGAATATAAAAACATCAAATTATCTAACCCTTTATTTTCAGGAAGTTTGATCGGTGATTTCTGGTATCTACCGGCTGGAGATAGCTATATGGTTAAACTTTTTAAAGATGCGAGAATCAATTATGTTGCACAAAACAGTAAAGGAACTGGAAGCGTAAGTAAGTCTTTTGAATATTGTTTGAAAAACTACAAAAACGCAAATTACTGGTTAAATCCTAATAGTAAATCGATTAAGTCGCTAGTTGCTCAAAATGAAAAATATCGTCTCTTTGATGCATTAAAACAAAACACCTATTGCTATTCTCACAATCCTAATTTATACTGGGAAAAAAGTGCCATTGAACCTGATTCTCTACTGATGGATTTAATTCAAATAAGTCATCCTGAGCTGAAATTAAAACGTAAATTATATTTCTATAAAAAGATAAATTAAACCATGGGAAAACAATACCCTATATTAATCTCATTGTTAATTATAGCACTTGTAATTTTAACCATCTTAGATTTAAATGGAGGGTTTAATTTATTAATTTTCAAAAAATTAAATGAATTTAATACTAACTCAACAGATGGAATTATCTTGAAAGAACTGCATTTACCAAGAACAATCATGGTTCTAGTTGCAGGAAGTGCACTTTCTATTTCTGGACTTTTAATGCAGACCTATTTCAATAATCCCCTTGCAGGACCCTCGATATTAGGAATATCATCAGGTTCCAATTTATTTGTAGCTATTACATTGATGACCCCGGGAATTTTTTCTTCCAATTTCTCCATTATCTCAGCTGCTATTTTAGGTGCAATCTTATTTTCTTTCATCATTTTAGGTTTTAGTTTAAAAGTGAAATCAACCACGTCCTTATTAATTGTAGGTGTGATGCTTTCTGCTTTTACCTCATCCATAGTTCAATTGATTCAGGCAGAGTCGACACTTGATGCCCTACGCTCTTTTACAATTTGGAATTTCGGTTCAGTACAACAAGTTCAGTTAGACCAAATCCCATTGATTTTATTTTTCTTTTTTATTGGATTTATTGCATTGTTTTTTTTAATCAAACCACTTAATTTGTTAATAATTGGAGAGAATCAAGCAGAATTTTTAGGTCTACAACCAAAAAAAATTCGATGGATACTAATACTTATTACTTCAATATTCACAGGTTTAGTTACCGCATTTTGTGGACCCATTTCATTTGTTGGACTTGCAGTACCTAATCTTGTAAAACTCATTTTTAAAACAACCAATCATAAAACACTAATATTAGGAACGTTAATTGTCGGAAGTTTATTTTTATTAATTTGTGACTTACTAACATATTCCCTTGAGGATTTGATTTCTATTCCATTAAATAGTATAACTTCGCTTTTTGGAGCACCAATTATAATTTGGATTATTATCAGAAAAAAATGGCATGATTGAAATAAATACAGTAGAAATCGGAATTAATTCTAATTTATTTTCAATTGATAAAGTCATTTTGGAAAAAGGTAAATTATATTCTTTAATTGGTAAAAATGGAAGTGGTAAATCAACATTTTTAAGAACTCTTGGCGAAATAATCTCTCCATTTAAAGGTGAAATTAATTGGAAGATGAATTCACGAAAAGAACAACGCATCTCCTTTGTTTCCTCAAAATTTGATGGGATTGAATACCTTTCTACCTACGACTACATTGCTCTAGGAAGAGCTCCCTACACCAATATTTTTGGAAAATTAAAAGCCGAAGATCATAATTTCATCAAAAACATATGTAATAAACTAAATATAAACACACTAGTTCATAAATTTACGACTGAAATTAGTGATGGAGAAAGACAAATTGCTAGTATAGCAAAAGCTATTTGTCAAGACACAGAATTAATTATTTTAGACGAACCTATCGCCTTTTTGGATTATGAAAATAAAATCAAAATCACTCAAATTTTAGCTGATATTGCTAAGCAAAGAAATTGTTGCATCATTCATAGCAGTCATGATATAGATATTTCCTTGCTAAAAGTTGATGAACTTCTTATCATTGATAGTGTCAAAAAGGAATTAACCCAGCACCCAATTGAAAAGATGAATAAAGACTTGATCTTAAGTATTGCTTTTCCTAACGCTCAGCTTTTAAACATCTAACAGACAATCCGCTTCCTTTATCGTAGCAATAACTTCGTACTTCTTTGGATTGAATAACCAAATACCTAGTCCAAGCAATTTTAGGAGTTTGCGAGTTTGCAGACCACCAATAAACCCCATTATTCATAAATTGAATCTTTTCTTCAGTATATTTTCTCCAACCTGTAGGTGTTGCTCCAAAATTTCCTTTTGATGTCAATACCAATAATGAATCTCCCCAAAGTTTTCCATATCGCATTTTAGGAGCAGCAACACTTTCTCCACCTAAAAAATTGATTAATTTATTCCAATCATCCTCATTGGGAATCTTATACCCTTTTGGAGCAAGTCCTCTAGGATCATTAACTGCAAACCAATTATATAATATCCCATTTCTTTTACCAGAAATGGGGTCATTATTATAGTAACACCATGCAGGTATTTGTTTTTTTGCGCATTCAGCCCATTCTTTGTCAGTTTTTACTTGTTTTATTGAATCTCCGTTCCTAAAATGAGTAACATCTAAGTTTTTTGACATCCATGTTTGATTACCAATTTTAATATTTATTAAATCTGATGAAATTGACTGAGCTGGCTTAATACCAATTTTAGTATTATCATTTTTTATTTGTGAAAAATAACAAAAAGGAAAAATTAATATTAGAAACAAAATTTTCATATCAAGGTTTTAAAATTTGAGTTACGAAAAGAACATACAAAAGTTACTATTATCCTGCCCATCCCATACGATCTAAACTTCTAAACTGAATAGCCTCAGAGATATGCTGAACTGAAATATTATTACTTTTCTCTAAATCAGCAATCGTTCTCGCTACTTTTAAAATGCGATCGTAAGCTCGAGCTGATAAACCCAAACGATCCATAGCTAACTTGAGTACATGTCTTGAAGTCTCATCTAACTGACAAAATTGCTCTATATTTTTAGATGACATTTGTGCATTACAATAAACCCCCTTATCGGTTTCAAAACGCTTTTTCTGAAATAATCTTGCTTGTATTACACGATCGCGTATATCTTTACTTCCTTCTGTTGGTTTATCATATGTTAATTCATCATAAGAAATAGGGGTAACTTCAACATGTAAATCAATACGATCCAATAATGGACCAGAAATGCGATTTAAATATTTTTGAACAACACCTGGTCCGCAAACACATGCTTTATCTGGATGATTATAGTACCCACACGGACACGGATTCATTGCTGCAATCAACATAAAACCAGCAGGATAATCAACTGTAAATTTTGCTCTAGAAATAGTTACATTTCTGTCTTCCAATGGTTGACGCATAACTTCTAATACTGTCCTTTTATACTCTGGTAACTCATCTAAAAAAAGGACACCGTTATGCGCTAACGAAATTTCTCCTGGTTGCGGATATCCACCTCCACCTACGAGCGCAACGTCAGAGATCGTGTGATGAGGTTTTCGGAATGGTCTTTCTGTAACCAAACCAATTTTTTTACCCATCTTGCCGGCAACACTATGTATTTTGGTTGTTTCCAAGGCCTCTTCCATCGACATAGGAGGTAGAATTGTTGGTAAACGTTTCGCTAACATTGATTTACCTGCTCCAGGTGGACCGATAAGAATCACATTATGTCCGCCACTTGCCGCTATTTCAAAGGCTCTTTTAATCACTTGTTGTCCCTTCACGTCTCTAAAATCAACAGAAAATTCTTCTAATTTTCTCTCAAACTCGGTTTCTATATCAAAGAGAGTTGGTAAAATTTCAATTTTACGATTCAAAAAATGAACCACTTCGTGTAAGGTCTCTACCCCATAAATGGAAATGCCTCCAACAATCGCAGCTTCTTCCGCATTTTCTTTAGGTAGTATAATACCTTTATATCCTTCTTTTTTTGCTTGTAATGCTATTGGTAAAATCCCTTTCATCGGCTGAATATGACCGTCTAACGAAAGTTCTCCCACCATTAAATACTGATCAAGTTGATCAAACTGCACTTGTTCACTCGCTGCTAAAATCCCTATCGCAATAGGTAAATCAAAAGTAGAACCTTCTTTACGAATATCCGCTGGAGCCATATTTACAGTAATTTCCTTCCCTGGAAATTTGAGCCCTATATTCTTAACGGCAGCTTTAATTCGTTGCTGACTTTCCTTTACTGCACTATCAGGCAACCCTACTAAAATAAAATTTACTCCATTGCATACATTCACTTCAATAGTGATGGTTGTTGCCTCTAATCCAAATACGGCCGAACTATACGTTTTTACTAACATTTTAATCAAAAATTTGGTTAATTTCTAATTAAGTTAGTTAAAAAATAGATTTAGAACAATAGAAAAGCAAAAAATATTAGTCTATCATTCATAAATCATCAAACATAATTTATAACTTTCTCCCTCTAGTCATTTCTCTTTTTCCTGGAGGTCCAGGCAAGGTTTCGACTTCAAAACCGACTGACTTTAAATCTCGTTTCACTTGTCCTTTTGCACAATAGGTAACAAATAAACCTCCTTTTTTTAATGAATTATATAAATTTTCAAAATGATCTTTAGACCACATTCCTTCTTGAACTCTTGGGCCAAAAGCATCAAAGAAAATAATATCATAATGATCTTTTGGTAATATATGATGTTCTAATTTATTATGAATCTTTTTCAAATGAAAATTCTCTGAAATCATAACAGATTCATCCCAAGACACATCATACATTTTATGATAAACTTCCTTCGTATCTTTATTTTCAAATAACGAAACATAATCTAACAATTCCATTTCTTCCTTCATTATTGGATATGCTTCTATACTATCGTAATTTATTTTCAACTGATTTTCAATAGCATATTGATATGTTAGTATAGCATTCAAGCCCGTACCAAAACCAACTTCAAACACATTTATTTCCTCTTTATTTTCAATTGCTCCTAACCCATATTCCAAAAATACATGTTTCGCTTCTTGAACAGCACCATGAGTAGAATGGTAATTTTCATTCCAGTCTGGAATAAATAGCGTTTTTGAACCATCATCAGTAACTTTTATTTCTCTTCGTAAAATCATGTGTATCTTTTTTTTGAAAAATGCGTAGAATTTTAGTTAAAACTACAATTAGGGGTAACCCAAAAAAAGTTTTCATTTTTAATTGACAAATATATTGTTAAAATTTTCACGAATGAAACACACTCTTTTTTTAGGGTCTTGGGGTCGCATTGCGTAAATTTGTATTATGGAAAACAATTCGGATAGAATAAAAAAAACAGTCGCGCGTAATAAACAAAACTTAGGTATGATTTCTCCAGAAATCGGGAAATTACCTCCACAAGCGGTTGATCTTGAGCAAGCGGTGCTTGGAGCAATGATGCTTGATAAAAATGCAATCAATGATACTATAGATATTCTTACACCAAATAGTTTTTACGATCCTAAACATTTCTACATTTACAAAGCTATCCGCGAACTCTTTGCAAATACGAGCCCTATTGATTTATTAACGGTAACAAACCAACTTCGTAAAGAAGGTGAATTAGAATTAGCTGGTGGCGCTACTTATATTGCACAATTAACTACTCGAATTGCTTCATCCGCTCACTCGGAATTTCATGCTCGAATAATTTCTCAAAAATACATTCAACGTGAAATTATACGAATGTGTTCGGAAGTACTTCGTGACGCCTATGATGAAACAACTGATGTTTTTGATTTACTAAATAAAGCAGAAGGCGATTTATTTAAGATTGCAGAAAACAACATGAAAAAAAATGTTGATGTAATGCAAAACGTAATAAGAGATGCTATTAAAGAGATTGAGATCGCTTCTAAAAATTCTGACGGTATCTCAGGTGTGCCAACTGGATTTAGAGATTTAGATAAATTAACTTCTGGATGGCAACGTTCTGATATGATAGTAATTGCAGCTCGTCCTGCAATGGGAAAAACCGCTTTCGTATTGTCTATGGCAAGAAATACTGCTGTTGATTATAATATGGGGGTAGCTATTTTCTCTTTGGAGATGTCCTCTGTACAGCTAGTAAAACGTTTAATAGCAAGTGAATCTAGAATCAGTGCTGAAAAACTTCGTAAAGGAGATTTAGCGGAACATGAATTTCAACAACTTCATTCTCGTATTTCAAAATTAGCAACTGCTCCTATTTTTATAGACGATACTCCAGGTATCAGTGTATTTGATTTACGTGCTAAATGTCGTCGTTTGAAAAGTCAATATGATATACAATTAGTTATCATTGATTACCTTCAATTAATGACTGCTGGAGGAACAAAAGGTTCAGGAAACCGGGAACAAGAAATTTCAACTATTTCTAGGTCTATCAAAGAAATAGCAAAAGAATTAAATGTTCCTGTAATCGCACTTTCTCAGTTGAGTCGTTCAGTAGAAACACGCGGGGGTGACAAAAGACCGATTCTTTCCGATTTACGTGAATCGGGCGCTATTGAGCAAGATGCTGATATCGTATCATTTTTATATAGACCCGAATATTATGGGTTAACCCAAAACGAAGAGGGTGAATCAAATTTAGGAGTTGGAGAAATCATCGTAGCAAAACACAGAAATGGTGCTACAGATTCTGTTCGTATGCGATTCGTAGGTGAATATGCTCGTTTCGAAAACTTTGATACTTTTGGTGATGACTTCCAACCAATGGGAAATAATACAATGTCTGTAAATACAGCTTTTGACACTCCTTCAAATGCAAGTTATGTGGTTAAAAGTAAAATGGATGAGATTGATGATGACTCATTTAATTTATCCTATAACGGTGATGATACACCTTTCTAAAAATGACAAAGCATATTCTAATCATATTCTGTATTTTTTGTATTTCGATTGCAAAAGCATCTTCGGTATTAATTCCGATGGATCAAAGTCAAACAAATCACCTTAAAGCATACGGAATCGCTTATTGGTTATTAGATAATAAACTAACAGTCGAATGGTTGTTAAACTATCGTGGAGGTTCGTTTATGTGTCCGCATAATGTAAAAATTGAGGAAGAGTTAATCATTCGTGGAGTAAAATATGAAGTAATAACTGACGGTCAAACAAATGCCATTCGAAATCAAATTTCCAATCCAGATGTTAATCAAGAAATTATACAATTAGAAAAAGCACCTAAAATCGCTGTGTATACACCTCACGGAAAACAACCTTGGGATGATGCTGTAACTTTGGTATTAGAATATGCTGAAATTCCCTATGATAAAATTTATGATTCTGCAATTGTAATGGGAGTGCTCCCAAAATACGATTGGTTACACCTACATCACGAAGATTTTACAGGTCAATATGGAAAGTTTTATGCGAATTACAGAAACGCTTCTTGGTATCAACAACAAGTAGAAGACGCTGAAAAAGATGCTAAAATGCTTGGTTTTAATAAAGTTTCACACTTAAAATTAGCTGTCGCAACTAACCTGAAGAATTTCGTTCTCGGTGGTGGATTCTTATTTACCATGTGTAGTGGTACCGATAGTTTTGACATTGCTTTAGCTGCTCATGGAACGGATATCTGCGAATCAATGTTTGATGGTGATCCTGCAGATCCAAATTGTCAACAAAAACTAGATTATAACAACACTTTTGCTTTTCAAAATTTCCATTTGGAACGAAATCCAATGGTATATGAATATTCTGACATCGACGGAACCAACTTACACCGTTCTCAAAGTATTGATAAATTTTCATTATTTGAATTTTCAGCAAAATGGGATGTTATTCCTACGATGTTAACACAATGCCACACAGATATTATCGATGATTTCATGGGCCAAACTACCGACTTTAAAAAAGACTTTATCAAATCTAACGTACTTATTCTTGGTGAAAACAAAGCACTTGGAACAGCTAAATACGTACACGGTGAGATGGGACAAGGGACATGGACTTTCTATGGAGGTCACGATCCTGAAGATTATCAACACATGGTACAAGACCCACCAACGGATTTAAACCTGCACCCAAATTCCCCAGGCTATCGCTTGATTTTGAATAATATTTTATTTCCTGCTGCGAAAAAGAAAAAAAGGAAAACATAAAAAAAGGGCTGAATTTCAGCCCTTAATCATTTATTGAGATTTATTAGACCTTCTCTTCTATAAACAAACCATCCAAAACATCCGCTTCAACCAACTCAGGTATCGTAACTTTTAATTTTGGTTCTTGTTCCATTGCTCGTTTGATAGCAAAAATAGCTCCTTCATTTCTCGCCCAACTTCTTCGTGAAATTCCGTTGTTCACATCCCAATGCAACATTGATTTTAAACGTCTATCAGCATCATCTGATCCATCTAACAACATCCCAAAACCACCGTTAATTACTTCACCCCATCCTACTCCACCACCATTGTGAATTGAAACCCAGGTTGCTCCTCGGAAACTATCACCAATCACATTATGAATTGCCATATCTGCTGTAAAACGAGATCCATCATAGATATTAGATGTTTCTCTATACGGAGAATCTGTTCCTGAAACATCGTGATGATCTCGACCTAAAACAACATGACCAATTTGACCAGCAGCTATCGCTTTGTTAAATGCTTCTGCAATTTTCATTCGACCTTCAGCATCTGCGTATAAAATACGTGCTTGAGAACCTACTACTAATTTGTTTTCTTGAGCTCCTTTAATCCACTGAATATTATCCGCCATTTGTTGTTGAATTTCAGCAGGACTCGATTTCATCAACTCTTCCAATACGTAACAAGCAATTTCATCCGTTTTTGCTAAATCTTCTGGTTTACCAGACGCACACACCCATCTAAAAGGTCCAAATCCGTAATCAAAACACATAGGTCCCATGATATCTTGTACATACGAAGGATATTTAAAATCAATCCCATTCTCGGCCATAATATCTGCACCTGCTCTAGAAGCCTCTAATAAAAAGGCATTTCCATAATCGAAGAAATAAGTGCCTTTTACAGTATGTTTATTTACAGCAGCAGCGTGTCTAATTAATGTTTCTTTTACCTTTTGTCTAAATAATTCCGGATTTTCGGCCATCAACGAGTTTGATTCTTCGAAAGATAAACCTACTGGATAATATCCTCCAGCCCATGGATTATGCAACGAAGTTTGATCTGAACCTAAATCAATATGTATTCCTTCTGAATCAAATTTCTCCCATACCTCGACGATGTTTCCTAAATAAGCAATGGAAACCACTTCTTTATTTAATTGTGCTTCACGAACTCTATTCACTAAAGCATCCAAATCAGATATAACCTCATTAATCCAACCTTGTTCGTGTCTGATTTTTGTGATTTTTGGATTCACTTCAGCACAAACCGTTACACAGCCTGCAATGTTACCTGCTTTTGGCTGCGCACCTGACATTCCGCCTAATCCAGATGTAACAAACAAAGAACCAGCAGGTGCTTTTTTAATTTTTCTGAATCCGTTTAAAACAGTAATGGTCGTTCCATGTACAATTCCTTGTGGTCCAATATACATATACGAACCAGCAGTCATTTGACCATATTGTGAAACTCCTAACGCATTCATTCTCTCCCAATCGTCTGGTTTAGAATAATTAGGTATAACCATTCCATTCGTAACAACTACCCTTGGTGCATCTTTATGCGATGGATACAATCCCATTGGATGACCAGAATACATAACCAACGTTTGTTCGTCTGTCATTTCTGCCAAATACTTCATCGTCAATCGATATTGTATCCAGTTTTGGAATACAGCACCATTTCCACCATAGGTAATTAACTCATGTGGATGTTGTGCCACTGCATAATCCAAATTATTTTGAATCATCAACATAATAGCCTTCGCTTGAGTAGATTTTCCTGGATATTCTTCAATCGGACGAGCATACATTTTATAATCTGGTCTGAAACGGTACATATAAATACGACCGAAATCATTCAGTTCTTGTAAGAATTCTGGTGCTAACTCCGAATGAAATTGCTTAGGAAAATAACGCAATGCATTTTCCAAAGCTAAACGAGTTTCTACCTTCGTTAAAATTTGCTTTCGCTTTGGAGCATGATTAATAGAAAAATCATATTCCGACTTTGTAGGTAATTCACTTGGAATACCTTGTAGGATATCTTGTTGAAATTCTTGGATTGTCATACGATATTATATTCTAGTATAAAGATAAAACGTTTTTATAGGTTTCTTGTTTAGAAATTAAAAATAATTTATCAAATACTTAAAAACTAAATAGTAATAAAAAAAGGCTACCTCAATTGAAGTAGCCTTTATGATATTATTAAAGCCTAATTATTTAATAAACTTAAAGTTTTTACCTAAATAAACAGCTGTAGAACCTAATTCTTCTTCAATTCTTAGTAATTGATTGTATTTTGACATACGATCACTTCTTGAAGCAGAACCTGTTTTAATTTGTCCACAGTTTAAAGCCACTGCTAAATCAGCAATCGTGTTATCTTCAGTTTCTCCACTTCTATGTGACATAACAGATGTATAACCGTTTTTAGTAGCCAATTGAACTGCTTCTATTGTTTCTGTTAATGAACCAATTTGGTTTACTTTTACAAGGATAGAATTAGCCGTATTTTCAGCAATACCTCGAGCTAATCTCTTAGAATTAGTAACGAATAAATCATCACCTACCAATTGTACTTTATCACCTAACTTTTCTGTAGCTAATTTCCAACCTGCCCAATCGTCTTCTGCTAAACCATCTTCAATAGAAATAATCGGATATTTAGCACACCACTCTTGCCAAAAAGCAACCATTTCTTCTGAAGTACGCTCTTCCCCTGTAGACTCAAAAACGTATTTCCCATTTTTATAGAACTCAGAAGAAGCAGCATCTAAAGCAATCCAAACATCCTCACCAGGAGTATATCCAGCCTTTTTAATTGCTTCCATTACTACTTGAATAGCCTCTTCGTTAGACCCTAAGTTTGGTGCAAAACCTCCCTCATCACCAACGTTTGTTGACATTCCTTTTTCTTTCAATACACTTTTTAAATGGTGGAAAATTTCCGTTCCCATTCTTAAACCTTCAGAAAAAGAAGATGCACCAAACGGCATTACCATAAACTCTTGAATATCAATTAAGTTATCTGCATGAGAACCACCATTCAAAATATTCATCATTGGAACAGGCATTGTTACTGCTCCAACTCCACCAATATATTGATACAAAGACATTCCAGCTTCATCAGCTGCAGCTCTAGCAACTGCTAATGAAGTTCCTAAAATAGCATTTGCACCTAAATTTGATTTATTTTCAGTACCATCTAAGTTTAATAACACTTGATCAATTCCTTTTTGATCATAAACATGTTTTCCAACTAAAGCATCATTAATAACTGTATTAACATTATTAACCGCCTTCAAAACTCCTTTACCTAAGTATATATTTTTATCTCCGTCACGTAATTCAACCGCCTCATGAACACCTGTAGAAGCTCCTGATGGAACAGCAGCTCTTCCAAGTACGCCATTAGATGTATATACATCAACTTCTACAGTAGGATTACCTCTCGAATCCAAGATTTGTCTTCCGACAACTTTAGTAATTAAACTCATCTTAATTTTTAAATTTATTCATATTATCAATAAACTGATCAAATAGATATCTAGAATCATGCGGACCAGCTGATGCTTCCGGGTGATATTGTACAGAAAATACAGGCTTTCCTTTTATTTCAATTCCAGCAATTGTATCATCATTTAAATGAACGTGTGTTACTTCAATCGAAGGGTTTTTGCTAACACTATCTTTGGAAACTACAAAACCATGATTTTGAGAAGTGATTTCACCTTTTCCTGTTTTCAAATTTTTAATCGGATGATTAATACCTCTATGTCCATTAAACATTTTTTCTGTAGTCAAACCTTGACTCAATGCTAACACTTGATGACCTAAACAAATACCAAAAATCGGTTTATTTTGAGCTACAATATCTTTAACAAGAGAAATAGTATCAGACATAGCCGCAGGATCACCAGGGCCATTAGACAACATAAAACCATCAGGATTAAATGCATTCATATCTTCCACTGTAGTATTCATCGGAAATACCCTTACATGACAACCACGATCTACAAGGCATCGTGTGATATTTCTTTTAACACCTAAATCTAATAAAGCAACTTTGAAGGTTGCATGTTCTGGTTGAACATCATATATTTCTTTAGTAGAAACTCGAGATGACAATTCTAAACCAGCCATAGAAGGAACTTTAGCTAATTCAGATTTTAAAAAATCAACATCTAAATTCTCCGAAGAAATAATTGCGTTCATCGCGCCTTTACTTCTAATGTGACGAACCAATGCACGAGTATCAATATCAGAAATACCAACACAAGAACTATTTTTCATCATATCATCTAATGAACCAGAAGCTGAAGCTCTTGAAAAAACCTCAGAATATTTTTTAGTGACTAATCCAGCAATTTTAATATCATCTGATTCATTTTCTTGGGAATGAACACCATAATTACCAATATGTGCTGTATTCATTATTAATATCTGTCCTAAATATGAAGGATCAGTAAATACCTCTTGATATCCTGTCATACCAGTATTAAAAGCAATCTCACCAGTAGTAACTCCAACTTTACCAACTGAGTACCCAGAAAAAACAGTCCCATCTTCTAACAAAAGAACTGCTGGTTTTTTATCTTCCATATAGAAATTTTACACAAAATTAAAAAAAAGTGTCTATCAGAAATTTAATAGTTTTTAAAAATTAAAATAATATTTAAACAATATTCCATAAAAAAGGGCAATAGTAAACTATCGCCCTTAAAAATTCTTTTTTTTTAAAATTATTCCTCTGAGGCAGACTCTTCAGTAGAAGCTTCCGGTGTATCTGGATTTTCAGTTACATCAGTTGCTGTATCTTCAACTGTAGTTTCAGTAGTTTCAGATTTAGGAGCAGCTTTTCTAGAACGACGAGTAGTCTTTTTAGGAGTTGCAGCAGCTAATAATAAGTCATTGAAATCAACTAATTCAATCATACACATTTCAGCATTATCACCTAATCTGAATCCAGTTCTGATAATCCTAGTGTAACCACCGTTTCTTGTTGAAACTTTCGGAGCTACGTCTCTAAATAATGTAGAAACAGCTTCTTTGTTTTTCAAATAACTAAATACTGTTCTTCTTGAATGAGTAGAATCAGTTTTTGATTTAGTGATAATTGGCTCAACAAAAACTCTTAAAGCCTTAGCTTTAGCAATAGTTGTCGTAATTCTTTTATGTTCAATTAAAGAATTTGCCATATTGGAAAGCATCGCTTTTCTGTGAGCAGACTTTCTTCCCAAGTGATTTAATTTATTACCGTGTCTCATTGTAATACGCTCAATTAAATGTTAGTCTTTGTCTAATTTATATTTGGCTACATTCATACCGAAAGTAAGACCTTTACCCTCAACTAAGTCATCTAACTCAGTAAGAGATTTTTTACCGAAATTTCTAAATTTCAATAAATCGCTCTTATTAAAAGATACTAAATCACCAAGTGTCTCAACATCTGCAGCTTTCAAACAATTAAGAGCACGTACAGATAAATCCATATCAACTAACTTTGTCTTTAAAAGTTGTCTCATATGTAAAGAAGTCTCATCGAATTCTTCAGTTTCAGATTTAGTCTCACTATCTAACGTAATTTTCTCATCAGAAAATAACATAAAATGGTGAATTAAAATCTTAGCAGCTTCTTTAAGAGCATCTTTTGGATGAATAGAACCATTGGTTGTAATTTCAATCAATAACTTTTCATAATCCGTCTTTTGTTCAACACGGAAGTTCTCTATCTTGTAATTTACATTTACAATTGGAGTGAAAATTGAATCAATAAAAATCGTACCAAAAGGAACACCAGAAATTTTATTTTCTTCAGCTGGAACGTAACCTCTTCCTTTAGAAATCGTAAGTTCGATCTCCAATTTAACTGAACTTTCCATGTTACAAATAACTAAATCAGGATTCAATACCTGAAAAGCAGATGTAAATTTACCAATATCTCCTGCTGTGAATTTATCTTGTCCTGAAACTGAAATAACAACAGTCTCATTATCAGTTCCGTCAATTTGTTGTTTAAAGTTTACTTGCTTTAAATTCAAAACAATTTCTGTAACATCTTCTACAACACCTTTGATAGTAGCAAATTCATGATCAACACCTTCAATTCTAATAGAAGAAATAGCGAATCCTTCTAAAGAAGACAATAAAATTCGGCGTAATGCATTACCAACAGTAATACCATATCCAGGCTCTAATGGACGAAACTCAAACTGACCTTTGCGTTCATCCGACTGAATCATAATTACCTTGTCAGGCTTTTGAAAATCTAAAATAGCCATGTTAATTCTTTAATTATTATTTAGAATACAATTCGACGATTAATTGTTCTTTGATATTTTCAGGGATCATATCTCTAGATGGAGTAGCCAAAAACTTACCCGCCATATCCGCAGGATTCCAATCTAACCAATCATATCTTTTAGAAGTAGAAGATAAAGAAGAACCAATAGCCTCTAATGACTTAGATTTTTCTCTTACACCAACAACATCACCAACTTTTAAAGTGAACGAAGGGATATTTACAACCTCTCCATTAACTGTAATGTGTCTGTGAGAAACTAATTGTCTAGCACCTCTTCTAGAAGGAGAAATACCTAATCTGTATACAGTATTATCTAATCTAGATTCACATAACTGTAATAAGTTTTCACCCGTAATACCTTTCATTCTAGAAGCTTTTTCAAATAAATTTGAAAACTGTCTCTCTAAAATCCCATAAGTGTACTTAGCTTTTTGCTTTTCAGCTAACTGAACAGCATACTCTGATTTTTTTCCACCTCTTCTTTTGGAAGGACCATGCTGTCCTGGACCATAAGGTCTTTTTTCTAATGCTTTGTCTGGACCAAAAATAGCTTCATTAAAACGTCTAGCGATTTTTGACTTAGGACCTGTATATCTTGCCATACTATAAAATTAAAAAGGAGAGAGTATGAATTAAGGCTTTCCTTCGATACTCTATACTCTCCTTAAGGTTAATAAACTAAACTCTTCTACGTTTTGGAGGTCTACATCCGTTGTGTGGTAGTGGAGTGATATCTACGATTTCTACAACCTCAATTCCTGAATTGTGAATTGATCTAATTGCAGATTCACGACCTCCTCCAGGCCCTTTAACGAATACTTTAACTTTACGTAATCCGAAGTCATAAGCTTCTTTAGAACAATCTTCTGCAGCCATTTGTGCAGCATAAGGAGTATTCTTTTTAGATCCTCTGAAGCCCATTTTTCCAGCCGATGACCAAGAAATAACTTGACCAGCGTTGTTAGTCAAAGAAATAATAACATTGTTGAAGGTAGCTTGAATATGCGCTTCACCCATTGCATCTACTTTGACGTTTTTCTTCTTCTTTTTATCAGCTTTTGCCATACTATTTATTATTTAGTTGCTTTTTTCTTATTTGCAACTGTTTTTCTTCTACCTTTTCTAGTTCTAGAATTGTTCTTAGTTCTTTGACCTCTTAATGGTAAACCAGCTCTATGACGAATTCCTCTATTACAACCGATGTCCATCAAACGTTTAATGTTTAATTGGATTTCTGAACGTAATTGACCCTCTACTTTTAATTCACCGATTGATTCACGAATCAAAGCTATTTGATCATCATTCCAATCTTGAACTTTGATATTCTCGTCAATATTGTTTTTTGTTAGAATTTGTTTCGCCGTGCTGCGGCCAACTCCAAAGATGTAAGTTAAACCAATAACACCTCTTTTTCTTTTTGGTAAATCGATACCTGCTATACGTGCCATATTAATAATATATTACCCTTGTCTTTGTTTAAGTTTAGGATTCTTTTTGTTAATCACATAAACTCTTCCTTTTCTCTTTACGATCTTGCAATCAGCAGAACGTTTTTTAACCGAAGCTCTTACTTTCATTTTCTTAATTTTTAGGACTTGATCTATTTATATCTAAACGAGATACGCCCCTTAGTCAAATCATAAGGTGACATCTCAACCTTTACTCTATCACCTGGAAGAATTTTAATGTAAAACATTCTCATCTTACCAGATATATGTGCTGTTATTACGTGACCATTTTCTAACTCTACTCTAAACATTGCATTTGACAACGCCTCGATAATAGTTCCATCTTGTTCTATTGATGATTGCTTTGCCATTTTTAATATTGAGTTAATTCGTTAGATAATTGTCTACCTCTTACTCTTGTTCCATCCATTAATCCATCCATGTGTTTATTTAACAAATAGGTCTCTATTTGTTGTAATGTGTCTAACACAACACCTACCATGATCAACAATGAAGTACCACCAAAAAACATTTCAAAACCTGAAGTGATACCAACTTGATGAGCAACAGATGGTAAAACTGCAATAATAGCTAAAAATAATGAACCTGGCAAAGTTATTCTTGAAACAAGTGTATCAATATAACCTTCAGTTTCTTCTCCAGGCTTTACACCTGGTATGAAACCTCCGCTTCTTTTCATATCTTCCGCCATCTTGCGAGGATTAATCATAATTGCTGTATAAAAGAATGTAAAAACAATTATTAATACAGCTAAAAGAACATTATAAGATAAACCATATGGGTCACCTAATGTACGTTGAATGAAGTTTCCAGAAGCATTACTCGTTGAACCAGATAATATCATTACAGGAATAGTCATAATTGCTTGAGCGAAAATGATTGGCATTACACCACTAGCATTTACCTTTATAGGTAAATAACTTCTAGCACCCTGTAAATCAATATTTCTAGATCCAACAACTCTCTTTGCAGTATTAATTGGAATTTTACGAACACCTTGTACTATTAAAATAGTTCCTAAAACGATAAACATAAAGGCAATCAATTCTAAAACAATTAATAATATTTTGTCTTCTTTGAATCCAATTTCTGCAAATATAGCCTGAGGCAAACGAGACATTATTCCAACAGTAATAAGTAAAGAAATTCCATTACCAATACCTTTGTCAGTAATTCTTTCTCCTAACCAAACTGCAAACATAGAACCAGCAATCATTACCAATGTAGATTGTACCCACCACAATGAAGTTACATCTACAGGTAAAGCACCTTTATTTCCAACCCATAAAGTTAAATAAGTCGGGGCTTGAAGTGCACAAATTACAATAGTGAGAATACGAGTTATGTTACTTATCCTTTTTCTACCTGATTCACCTTCATTTTGCATTCTCTGAACAGCAGGAACTGCCATACCTAATAATTGCATAATGATAGAAGCACTAATGTATGGCATAATACCTAATGCCATGATTGAGGCATTTGAAAAACCACCACCAGAAAATAATGACAATAAAGATTCTAATGCATTACTCCCACCTTTCTCATTAGCTAAAGCTAAAGCATCGTAATTTACACCTGGTAAAATTACAAATGATCCTATTCTGTAAACAAGAATTAGAGAAAGAGTTAATAAAATTCTCTTTCTCAATTCTTCAACTTTCCAGATATTTTTAATGTTCTGTATAAACTTCTTCATTATTAAAATAAAGGCAAATTTAATTAGATTTCTGAACAATTACCACCCTGTCCTTCAATTACTGCTTTTGCAGAATCAGAAAACTTATGAGCAGTTACATTAATTTTTGTTTTTAATTCACCTCTACCTAGTACTTTTACTAAATCATTTCGTGAAATAACACCATAATTACGTAATACCTCAGGAGTAATTTCAGTTACGTTCTTACGCTCAATCAGAGACTGAATAACATCTAAATTAATAGCCTTATATTCTACACGATTGATATTCTTGAATCCGAACTTTGGAACTCTTCTTTGAAGTGGCATTTGACCACCTTCAAATCCGATTTTCTTACTGTAACCAGATCTAGATTTTGCTCCTTTATGTCCTCTTGTAGAAGTCCCACCATGACCAGAACCCTGACCACGAGCGATTCTTTTTGACTTCTTTACAGAACCTTTTGCCGGAGTTAAATTATGTAAATTCATTTTAATTCGATTTAAAGATTCTACTCAACAACCTCTATAAGATGTTGTACTTTTTTAACCATACCAAGAATTTGAGGTGTAGCTTCATGCTCAACAACTTGGTTTATTTTCTTAAGTCCTAAAGCCTTAACAGTTGCTTTCTGTACAGCAGGACGTTTAATAGCACTTCTTACTTGCTTAATTTTAATTGTCGCCATAATAAAATTTTAACCGTTAAACACTTTATCTAAAGTAATACCACGTTGTCTTGCCACAGTAATAGCATCTCTCATGTTTCCTAAAGCATCCATAGTTGCCTTGATGACATTATGAGGGTTAGAAGAACCTTGAGATTTTGCTAATACATTATGAACACCAACACTTTCTAATACAGCACGCATTGCACCACCTGCAATTACACCAGTACCTGGTGTCGCTGGCTTAAGTAGAACCTCTGCACCACCGAATTTACCTTTTTGTGCATGAGGAACTGTTCCTTTTAAAATAGGAACACGGATCAAGTTTTTCTTTGCATCATCGATACCTTTAGTAATTGCTTCTGTTACTTCTTTAGCCTTACCTAATCCATGACCAACGATTCCGTTCTCATCACCAACAACTACAATTGCTGAAAAACTGAAAGTACGCCCACCTTTTGTTACTTTAGTAACACGGTTAACAGCTACTAACTTGTCTTTTAATTCAGCTTCTGTAGATTTAACTCTATTTACGTTATTTGTTGCCATCGTTTAAAATTTAAGTCCGCCTTCTCTTGCAGAGTCAGCTAATGATTTTACTCTTCCGTGATATAAATATCCATTTCTATCGAAAACAACTTTTTCGATTCCTGCTTTAACTGCTTTTTCAGCAACTAATTTACCAACAACTGCTGCTTGCTCAATTTTATTTCCAGAATGAGCAGCGTCATTTTTGTAAGAACTAGCAGAAACTAAAGTAACACCGTTAGAATCATCAATTAACTGAGCATAAATTTGCTTGTTACTACGGAATACAGTTAAACGAGGTAATTGAGCAGAACCAGAAACTTTTTTTCTGATTCTTCTTTTAATCTTAGCTCTTCTATTTATTTTACTAAATGCCATGATATAATTTAATTATTTTTTACCTGCAGACTTACCAGCCTTTCTTCTAATATCTTCACCAACAAATCGGATACCTTTACCTTTATATGGCTCAGGCTTACGAAGGGAACGAATTTTGGCTGCTACTTGACCTACTAACTGCTTGTCGTATGACTCTAGCGTTACAACAGGTGCTTTACCCTTTAGGGTTTCTGCAGATACCTTAATCTCAGAAGGAAGTTCCATTATAATTTGATGTGAAAAACCTAATGCTAATTCTAAAGTTTGACCAGTAGCTGTAGCACGATAACCAACACCAACAATTTCCATTTCCTTCTTGTACCCTTCCGAAACACCAACAATCATGTTATTAACCAAAGCACGGTATAAACCATGTTTAGCTCTATGTTGCGGCGCATCTGATTCGCGGTTAAAAGTTATAACATTGTCCTCAATAGATACTGTGATTGAAGAATCAAATTCTTGAGTCAAAGTACCTTTAGAACCTTTAACAGAAATAATATTTCCGTCAACTTTTACTTCTACTCCACTCGGGATTGTAATCGGGGATTTACCTATCCTTGACATTTTATAACTATGTTTTAATTAATACACGTAGCAAAGAACTTCTCCCCCTACGTTGTTTTTTCTAGCTTCTTTATCAGTCACTACTCCATTAGAAGTAGAAACAATAGCAATACCTAATCCGTTTAAAACTCTAGGCATTTCAGAGGCTCCACTATACTTACGTAAACCTGGACGTGATGCACGTTCAATTTTAGTTATAGCTGGAGTTTTTGTTGACTGATTGTACTTAAGTGCAATTTTAATTACACCTTGTTTATCATCTTCCTCGAATTTATAATTTGAAATATAACCTTGGTCAAATAAAATTTGAGTCATAGCTCTCTTAATATTAGAACCTGGAATTTCTACCATTTTTAAACGAGCATTACTCGCATTTCTAATTCGAGTCAAGAAATCTGCAATTGGATCTGTATTCATCTTTTTCCTTATGTGTGGTTTACCAACTTGATTTTTTAACACCTGGGATTTTACCAGCCAAAGCCATCTCACGGAAAGTAACCCTTGAGATACCAAATTGTCTCATATATCCTCTAGGACGACCTGTCAAACCACAACGGTTGTGAAGACGTACTTTAGAACCATTTGCTGGTAATTTTTGAATTGCCATCATAGCATCCCATTTTGCATCTTGAACTGTATCTTCAGTACTAGAAGATTTCAAAATAGCAGTAAGAGCAGCTCTTTTACTAGCATCTCTAGCTACCATTCTTTCTCTTTTGCGCTCACGCGCTTTCATTGATTCTTTAGCCATCTTGATTACTTTTTGATAAATGGAAAACCAAATGCATCTAATAGTGCTTTTGCTTCTTCATCATTTTGAGCTGAAGTTACAAACGTAATATCCATACCCATAATTCTACTAACTTTATCAATATCAATTTCAGGGAAAATGATATGTTCTTTGATTCCTAAATTATAGTTACCTCTTCCATCAAAACCTTTAGGATTTATTCCCCTAAAGTCTCTAGTTCTTGGTAAAGCAACAGAAATAAATCTATCTAAGAAATCATACATTTTCTCGCCACGTAAAGTAACTTTAGTACCTACAGGCATTCCTTTACGTAATTTAAAGTTTGATATATCTTTTTTAGATATAGTAGCTATTGCTTTCTGACCAGCAATCTTAGTTAAATCTGCAACAGCATTATCAACTAATTTTTTATCAGCAACTGCATCTCCAACTCCCTGGCTTAGTACAATTTTATTTAACTTAGGTACACGCATAATGGTTTTGTACCCAAATTTTTCAGTAAGTGCAGGAATAATTTCCTGTGCATACTTTTCCTTTAGTCTTGGTGTATAACTCATTACTTAATTTCCTCCCCTGACTTTTTTGAATAACGAACTAACTTACCTGCTCCGTCCAATTTACGTCCAACTCTTGAAGCTGTACCATTATGAACGACCATTAGGTTGGAAATATGAATTCCAGCCTCTTTTTCAACAATTCCTCCCTGAGGATTAGAAGCACTTGGTTTAGCATGACGCTTAACAACATTAAGTCCTTCTACAGTTGCACGGTTTTTCTTCTTGTCAATAACAAGAATTTTACCCTCTTGTCCACGAGATTCACCACTAAGTACCTTAACAGTGTCTCCAACTTTAATGTGTAATTTCTTTAACATAACTTCCACAAATTTTAAAGTACTTCAGGAGCAAGAGAAACAATTTTCATGAAATTGTTCTCGCGAAGCTCACGTGCTACTGGTCCAAAAATACGAGTACCTCTCATTTCACCTGCCTGATTCAAGATAACTACAGCGTTATCATCGAAACGGATGTAAGAGCCATCAGCTCTTCGTACTTCTTTTTTAGTTCTTACAATTACTGCCTTGGCTACCTGACCTTTCTTAACGGCACCAGAGGGCGTTGCGCTCTTTACAGCAACTACGATTTTATCTCCAACGGATGCATAACGTCGTTTAGTACCGCCTAAAACGCGGATACATAACACCTCTTTTGCACCGGAGTTATCTGCTACTGAAAGTCTTGATTCCTGTTGTATCATTCTATAGGATTATTTAGCTCTTTCTACTATTTCTACTAATCTCCAATTCTTGTTTTTAGACAATGGTCTCGTCTCCATGATTTTAACTGTATCGCCTTCGTTACAGTCATTATTCTCATCGTGGGCTACAAATTTAGTAGTATTTTTAACGAATTTACCATACTTTGGATGTTTTACTTTTCTTTCTACAGAAACAACAATAGATTTCTCCATTTTGCTACTAGTAACAACACCAATTCTTTCTTTTCTTAAATTACGCTTTTCCATTTTAAGCTAATTTCAAATTAAGCAAGCCTTAAGCTTGCGTTGCTCTTTTTGTCAATTCTGTTTTCAAACGAGCGATTGTTTTTCTCACTGAACGAATCTGAAGTGGATTTTCAATCGGAGTTACTTTGTGAGATAATTTTAATCTTGCGATTTTATCTTCTAAAGTAGACACTTGATTTCTTAAATCTGCGTCTGATAACTTCAAAATATCTTGTTGCTTCATTTTATTTCTTATTTACCTGGTACAACATAATCGTTACGAACGATGAATTTACATTTAACAGGCAATTTTTGTGCTGCCAAACGTAAAGCTTCCTTAGCAATTTCGTAAGGAACTCCATCTGCTTCAAACAAAATTCTACCTGGTTTAACAACAGCAACCCAGTGGCTAGGAGCACCTTTACCTTTACCCATACGAACTTCCGCAGGTTTAGAGGTAACAGGCTTATCAGGGAAAATTCTAATCCAAACCTGACCCTCTCTTTTCATGTAACGAGTTACAGCGATACGAGAAGCTTCGATTTGTCTTGAAGTAATCCATGCTGGTTCCAATGTTTTAAGTCCAAAAGATCCGAAAGCGATAGTGCTACCTCTTTGTGCTTCACCACGATTACGTCCTTTTTGTACTCTTCTAAATTTGGTTCTTTTTGGTTGTAACATCTTAATTAATGTTTTAAATCAATTACTTTTTCTTTCTTTTAGGTGCTGGTTTACGACCTGGAGCTTGTGAGGAAGCACCTTTAGATCCTGCAGCTGCCATTCCGATATTTGGAGATAAATCTCTTTTTCCGAAAACTTCACCTTTACAGATCCAAACTTTGATGCCAATTCTACCATAAGTCGTGTGAGCTTCTGAAACTGCATAATCAATATCAGCTCTGAACGTATGTAACGGAGTACGTCCATCCTTGTACATCTCAGTACGTGCCATTTCAGCACCATTAAGACGACCTGATATTTTAACTTTTATACCTTCAGCTCCCATACGCATCGTTGAACCAATAGCCATCTTGATTGCACGACGGAAAGAAATACGAGCTTCAATTTGACGAGCGATTCCATCAGCTACTAAACGAGCATCCAATTCAGGACGTTTAACCTCGAAAATATTGATTTGAATCTCTTTTTTCGTCAATTTCTTTAATTCTTCTTTAAGTTTATCAACCTCTTGACCACCTTTACCAATAATCACACCTGGACGTGCTGTATTAATAGTAACGGTTACAAGCTTCAACGTTCTTTCAATAATAATTTTTGAAATACTAGCTCTTGATAAACGAGTAAATAAGTACTTACGGATTTTATCGTCTTCAACGATTTTATCTTTGTACTCACTTCCTCCATACCAATTAGATTCCCATCCGTGGATGAAACCTAATCTATTACCAATTGGATTTGTCTTTTGTCCCATGTTCTATTACTTATTTAGCACCATCAATGATAATGGTAACGTGGTTCGATCTTTTTCTAACTCTATGTGCTCTACCTTGAGGTGCAGTTTGAATTCTCTTCATCATAGCTGCACTATCCACTTGGATAGAAGTTACAACTAAATTTTCATCTTCAATACTTTTACCCTCATTTTTTTGTTCCCAATTAGCGATTGCTGAACGCAATAACTTCTCAAGACTCTTAGAAGCAAATTTTGAATTATGTTGCAATATATTTAGAGCTTTATTTACTTCTACTCCTCTAATAAGATCTGCAACTAATCTCATTTTTCTTGGAGCAATTGGAGAGGCTTTCAAACTAGCTATAGCCGTGTTGCCTTTTACCTCCTTTAATTGTTCAGCTCTTAATCTTTTTCTAGCGCCCATGTCACTACTATTTTAAAAACTATCTTTTCTTATTTTTCTTATCTGCACCATGACCACGGAAGTTACGAGTTGGTGAAAACTCACCTAACTTGTGTCCTACCATGTTCTCAGTTACGAAAACAGGAATAAACTTATTCCCATTGTGTACAGCCACTGTTAATCCTACAAAATCAGGAGTAATTGTAGAAGCTCTTGACCAAGTCTTGATCACCGCTTTACTATTAGAAGCTTGTGCTTCTTCCACTCTTTTGAATAATTTGTAATGAACAAATGGTGGTTTTTTTAACGATCTACTCATAACGTACTATTTCTTTCTTCTCTCAATGATATACTTTTCTGAATATTTGGTTTTAGAACGAGTCTTATAACCCTTAGCAGGTAAACCTTTACGTGATCTTGGATGACCTCCGGCATTTCTACCTTCACCACCTCCCATCGGGTGATCCACAGGGTTCATAACTACTCCACGTACACGTGGTCTTCTACCTAACCATCTAGAACGTCCAGCCTTACCAGAAACAACTAAACTGTGTTCTGAGTTTGAAACTGAACCAATAGTCGCCATACACGTTACCAAAATCATTCTAGTTTCACCAGAAGGTAATTTAATAATTGCGAAACGACCATCACGAGCATTCAATTGAGCATAAGTACCAGCACCTCTTGCAATAGCACCACCTTTACCAGGTTGTAATTCAATGTTATGAATAACAGTTCCAAGAGGAACATCACTCAAAAACATTGCATTACCTACATTCGGAGTTGCAGATTTTCCAGAAATTACAGTATCACCTACTTTTAAGCCTTCTGGTGCAAGAATATACCTTTTCTCACCATCAGCATAATAAAGTAAAGCGATACGTGCTGTACGGTTTGGATCGTATTCGATAGTTTTAACCGTAGCAGGAATGTCTTGCTTTTCTCTTTTAAAGTCAATTACACGGTATCTTTGTTTGTGACCACCTCCTAAATATCTCATGGTCATTCTACCGTCATTGTTACGGCCACCAGACTTCTTCTTCTTTGTAACTAATGACTTTTCAGGTGCATCAGCTGTAATTTCAGAGAATGTACTGTTAACCTTGTGTCTTTGCCCTGGAGTTACAGGCTTGAATTTCTTAAGACCCATTTCTAATTCTTAAATGTTGTTATACAAATCAATCGTTTCTCCATCTGCAACTGTTACAATAGCCTTTTTCCAAGGATTATTAGGTTGCACAACGATACCTTTGTTAGTGTGTTTAACAGAGGATTTTCCGCCGCCATAGGTTTGTGTACGTACTTCAGTAATTGAAACACCATACATTTTTTCGACAGCCTTTCTTATCTCTACCTTATTAGCTGATCTTTCTACTAAGAAAGTAAATCTGTTACGAGTTTCCATCGCAACAGACGCCTTTTCAGTGATAAGAGGTTTTTTAATAATACTATTCATCACTTAATATTAGTTAAGAATTTTTTCAATAACTTCAATAGAGCTTTGAGCCATAACTATTTTCTTCGCGTTCAATACATCATATGTATTAACCGAATCAGCAGTTACAACCTTAACTCTTTTCAAGTTTCTAGAAGACAAATATACATTATCATTTTGTGATCCCAAAATAAATAGTACTTTATCATTTGCCAATTCTAAATTGTTAATTAAAGAAATGAAGCTTTTAGTTTTGATTGCATCAAAATTTAAATCTTCTAAAACGATTAAAGAATCATTTTTTGCCTTATAAGCAAATGCAGATTTTCTAGCTAATCGCTTTAATTTGATGTTTAATTTAAAATGGTAATTTCTAGGACGAGGACCGAAAATACGACCACCACCTACGATAGTACCAGATTTAATGCTACCAGCACGTGCACCACCAGTTCCCTTTTGTTTTTTAATCTTTCTTGTAGAACCAGCAATTTCGTTTCTTTCTTTTGTTTTGTGTGTACCCTGACGCTTATTAGCTAAGTGTTGCTTAACATCAAGATAAATTGCATGATCATTTGGCTCAATACCAAAGATTGCATCAGATAATGCTACCGTTTTAGAAGTAGCTTTTCCATTTTGGTCAATTACTTTTACTTCCATTACTTCGCTATTAATACTGTTGAACCTTTAGCTCCAGGAACCGATCCTTTCACTACAATTAAATTTTTGTCAGCAAGAACTTTTAATACTTCTAAGTTCTCAGTTGATACTCTTTTGTTACCAGTTTGACCAGCCATTCTAGTTCCTTTGAAAACTCTCGCAGGATAAGAACATGCACCAATAGAACCAGGAGCACGAAGACGGTTGTGCTGACCGTGAGTAGCTTGACCTACACCGCCAAAATTGTGTCTTTTAACAACCCCTTGGAAACCTTTTCCTTTTGATGTTCCAATAACACCAACGTATTCACCTTCTTCGAAGATTTCAACATTTACAACATCACCTAAATTCAATCCATCAAAACCTTTGAACTCCGCCAACTTAGATTTTGGAGTTGTGTTTGCTTTTTTGAAATGACCTTTAAGCGCGTTAGGAGTACGGTTCTCTTTACGCTCTCCAAATCCTAATTGAACTGCGTCGTAACCATCTCTTTCTTGTGTCTTTAACTGAGTTACGACACAAGGACCAGCTTCTATGACTGTGCATGGCGTTGCCTTACCCTCGGCACTATAGATGCTAGTCATTCCGACTTTTCTACCAATTATTCCAGGCATACTTTACTTTTATTTATTAAACTTTAATTTCTACATCAACCCCACTTGGTAACTCTAATCTCATTAGAGCATCCACAGTCTTAGAAGAAGAACTGTAAATATCCAATAAACGCTTATATGAACATAATTCAAACTGTTCACGCGCTTTTTTGTTAACGTGTGGAGATTTTAATACAGTGTAAATTCTTTTGTGTGTTGGAAGTGGAATTGGACCACTCACTACAGCACCAGTAGCTTTAACTGTTTTTACGATTTTCTCAGCTGATTTATCAACTAAATTATGATCGTAAGATTTCAATTTAATTCTAATTTTTTGGCTCATCTATTTAGTATTAAGCGTTGACTTTTCCGTTGATTTTAGCAATTACCTCATCAGCTACATTTCTTGGAGCTTCAGCATAATGAGAAAATTCCATACTTGAAGTAGCACGACCAGAAGTAATAGTACGAAGTTGCGTAACATAACCGAACATTTCAGATAATGGAACATCAGCCTTAACAACTTTAGCACCATTTCTATCATCCATACCTTTCATCATACCACGACGACGGTTTAAGTCACCAACAACATCACCCATGTTTTCTTCAGGAGTAACAACTTCTAATTTCATGATAGGCTCAAGTAAGATAGGCTTACATTTTCTTAAAGCTTCACGGTATGCCATTTTAGCACAAATCTCGAAAGATAAAGAATCTGAATCGACATTGTGATAAGATCCATCTATCAATTCAACTTTCATTGAATCTACTAAATATCCTGCTAATACACCATTTTTCATAGATTCTTTAAATCCTTTCTCTACAGAAGGAATAAATTCACGAGGAATGTTACCTCCTTTGATAGAGTTTACGAATTCAAGACCTGTTTTTTCTTGATCTTCTTGCGGAGAAATTTTAACGAAAATATCAGCAAATTTACCACGACCACCTGATTGTTTTTTATAAACTTCTCTGTGTTCAACAGATCCAGTGATTGCTTCACGGTAAGAAACTTGAGGAGCACCTTGATTTACCTCAACCTTAAACTCTCTTTTCAAACGGTCAACGATGATTTCTAAGTGAAGCTCACCCATACCACTGATGATAGTTTGTCCTGTCTCTTCGTCTGTATTTACACGGAAAGTTGGATCTTCTTCAGAAAGTTTATTTAATCCGATAGATAATTTATCTGTATCAGCTTGTGTTTTTGGTTCAATTGCTAAACCGATTACAGGCTCAGGGAAATTCATTGACTCAAGTACTATTGGGTGTTTTTCATCACACAATGTATCTCCAGTACGAATATCTTTAAATCCTACAACCGCACCGATATCACCAGCACCTAACTCTTCAATTTGATTTTGTTTGTTAGCATGCATTTGGAAAATACGAGAAATACGTTCTTTGTTGTCAGATCTTGTGTTGAATACATAAGAACCTGCTTGTAAGTTTCCAGAATAAGCACGTATAAAACACAAACGACCTACGAAAGGATCCGTTGCGATTTTAAATGCTAATGCAGCAAATGGAGCGTCATAAGTTGGTTGACGAACTGTTTCCTCTCCTGTTTTAGGGTTTGTACCAGTAATTCCGTCAACATCTAATGGAGAAGGTAAAATTTCCATTACCATATCCAACATTGCTTGAACTCCTTTGTTTTTAAATGCAGACCCACACATCATTGGTACAACTTTACCAGCAATTGTAGCAGCTCTTAATGCATCTAAAATTTCTCTTTCAGTTAATGAATTTGGATCTTCGAAATATTTCTCCATCAAAGTATCATCAAACTCAGCAACTGCTTCTAATAATTCTTCACGTAATTGACGAGCTTCATCAATGATATCAGCAGGAATTTCAATTTCTTTAAAAGTCATACCCATATCGTGCTCATTCCATACGATACCTTTAAAGTTAATTAAATCAACAACACCTTGGAAATCATCCTCAGCACCGATGTTTAACTGTAATGGTAATGCGTGGCTACCTAACATTTCTTTCACTTGTTTACACACGTTTAAGAAATCAGCACCTGAACGGTCCATTTTGTTAACGAAACCTATACGAGGTACATTGTAGTTATTAGCTAATCTCCAGTTAGTTTCAGATTGAGGCTCAACACCATCAACTGCAGAAAATAAGAACACTAAACCATCTAATACACGTAATGAACGGTTCACCTCAACTGTAAAGTCAACGTGTCCCGGAGTATCGATAATATTCATGTGGTATTTTTGACCACGGTAGTTCCAGTTCAAAGTAGTAGCAGCAGAAGTAATTGTAATACCTCTTTCTTGCTCTTGCTCCATCCAGTCCATCGTAGCACCACCATCGTGTACCTCACCAATTTTGTGGTTTACACCACCATAATAAAGGATACGCTCTGTTGTTGTTGTTTTACCAGCATCAATGTGTGCAGCAATACCAATGTTTCTTGTAAATTTAAGATCTCTAGCCATGTTAATTAAAATCTAAAATGTGAGAATGCTTTGTTAGCTTCAGCCATACGAATTGTATCACCTTTTTTCTTAAATGCAGCACCTTCTTCTTTGGAAGCAGCTATAATTTCCGCAGCTAACTTACCTGCCATTGACTTTTCGTTACGTTTGCGAGAGTAACCTATTAACCATTTCATAGCTAAAGATTGCTTTCTCTCCTCACGTACAGGGGTAGGAATTTGGAAAGTTGCACCACCAACGCGACGGCTTCTAACCTCTACGCTTGGAGTTACATTTTCCAACGCTTTTTTCCAAACCTCAAGACCAGTTTGATCTTCGATTTTAGAATCTACGATATCTAACGCATCGTAAAAAATTTTAAACGCTAACGTTTTTTTTCCGTCATACATCAAATTATTAACGAATTTAGTAACTACTACTTCGTTAAACTTTGGATCCGGAAGGATGGGAATTTTTTTGGCTTTTCTTCTTCTCATGATTTGAAAGCTTTAAATTATTTTTTCACTTTTGGTCTCTTAGTACCATACTTAGAACGACGTTGAGTTCTACCCTCTACACCAGCTGTATCTTCAGCTCCACGTACGATGTGGTATCTTACCCCTGGAAGATCTTTAACCCTTCCTCCACGTACTAAAACTAAAGAGTGCTCTTGTAAGTTGTGTCCTTCACCGCCAATATAAGCATTGACTTCCTTACCATTAGTCAGACGAACTCTGGCTACTTTTCTCATAGCAGAATTCGGCTTTTTAGGCGTAGTGGTGTAAACCCTTACACATACCCCTTTGCGTTGCGGGCAAGAGTCAAGAGCAGCCGACTTGCTTTTCTTTACTACTGCCGTTCGCCCTTTGCGAACTAATTGTTGAATAGTTGGCATACTAAAAATTAAACATTTATAAATAAACTACTACCCCAAACTACGTAGTTGGGGACGCAAATATACTTAAAATTTAAAACAACACAAATAAAAACAACAATTTGCGACGTTTTTAACAAAATAATGTTTATCACAAAAAAATTGTTTGGTTGAAAAAATAGAATATTCAATTAACCATTTCGTAACTTTGCTTTATGGATTATTTAGACGGATTAAATTCAAGTCAGCGAGAAGCTGTAGAACAAACTGAAGGGCCAATCATGGTAATTGCTGGCGCTGGCTCAGGTAAAACGCGCGTACTCACCTATCGAATTGCTCATATGATTAAAAGTGGTGTTGATCCTTTTAATATTTTAGCTCTCACCTTTACAAATAAAGCAGCAAAGGAAATGACAGAACGTATTAGTAATATCGTTGGAGGTAGTGAAGCCAAAAATATTACGATGGGTACTTTCCACTCTGTATTCTCAAGATTATTGCGATTTAATGCCGATCTTATCGGTTATCCAACAAATTTCACTATTTATGACACACAAGATTCTAAGAGTCTTTTAAAAGATATTATTAAAGAATTAAATTTAGATGATAAAACCTACAAACCAGGAATGGTTTTGGGAAGAATTTCAGCAGCTAAGAATAACCTCATCTCACCCGAGGCTTATGCTAACAATGCTGAAATTATGTTAGAAGATAAACAAAGTCGTCGACCTGAGTTGTCTAGAATATATACAACCTATGCTAATAGATGTCAAAAAGCAGGAGCAATGGATTTTGATGACCTACTTTTTCAAACAAATGTATTATTGAGAGATTTTCCAGATGTACTACAACACTATCAACATAAATTTAGATACATTTTAGTAGATGAGTACCAAGATACCAATTATGCTCAGTATCTTATTGTAAAAAAATTAGCTGCAGTGTATGAAAACATTTGTGTAGTTGGAGACGATGCTCAAAGTATCTATTCATTTAGAGGAGCGAACATACAAAACATTTTAAATTTCAAAAATGATTATCCGGACTATCGCATATTCAAACTAGAACAAAATTATCGAAGCACAAAATCCATAGTTGAAGCAGCTAACAGTGTTATAAGCAAAAACAAAGACCAAATTCAAAAGAATGTTTGGACTGCAAATGACGAAGGAAATCTAATCACAGTTATTCGTACACTAACAGATAACGAAGAGGGAAAAGTCATTTCAAATAAAATCTACGATGTTAAAAAATCTGAAGGTTTAAACTACAGCGATTTTGCTATACTATACAGAACGAATAGACAATCTCGTGCATTTGAGGAGGCTCTACGAAAACTAAATCTACCTTATAAAATTTATGGTGGAATTTCATTCTATCAACGCAAAGAAATTAAAGATGTACTGGCTTACTTTAGACTTACTGCTAACCCTAGAGATGAAGAAGCTTTAAAACGTGTTATCAATTATCCTAAAAGAGGAATCGGAAAAACTTCGATTGAAAATTTAATTATTGCTAGTACAAAATATGGAGTAAGTATGTTTGATATCATTCAAGACTTCAATGCTTACCCAGTTGCATTAAACGGACCAACTAAAACTAAAATGCAGGAATTTGCCACCATGATTGAAAGTTTTCATGCGCAACTAAATAAAATGCAAGCGTATGACCTCGCTTATCACATTGCCAAATCATCAGGTGTATTAAAAGACTTATATAACGAAAAAGACAAAGGGCCAGAAGAAGTTGAACGCTATCAAAATATTGAAGAACTTTTAAACGGGATCAAAGCTTTTACAGCTCAACAAGATGCCGATGAATTAAAAACGTTGTCTGAATTCATGATTGATGTAGCGCTATTAACCGATGCCGATAGCGACAAAGAGGAGGATAAAAACAAAATCACTTTAATGACAATACACTCAAGTAAAGGGCTTGAATTTCCACACGTATATTTAGTAGGTGTTGAAGAGAATTTATTTCCTTCTCAAATGTCATTGAATACAAGAAGTGAATTAGAGGAAGAACGTCGTTTATTTTATGTGGCAGTTACCCGAGCTGAAAAAACGTGTACCATTTCTTATGCCGCTTCAAGGTTTGTTTTTGGTAGTTTAACATCAAGCGAACCAAGTAGATTTATTTCAGAAATCAATAAAGAATATGTTTCATTTGAAAACCCATACAATACCGGAAGAAGTTTAGGCAGATCGTTAAGTGGTAATACAACTTCTGAAAGTGGGTTTTCTGGAGGATTAAACAAACGTTACGAACAACCTAGAAACTTAAGATCAATATCAGAAGCTACTACAGGTGGAACTAATTTGAATAAAGGAAATGAACAATTAAAGGTAGGTTATAATGTCCTACACGAACGATTTGGCAAAGGGAAAATCATCAAGATTGAGGGAGAGGGAGCTGAAAAGAAAGCTGTCATTTTCTTTCCACAAGAAGGATCTAAAACCCTACTCTTAAAATTTGCTAAACTAGATATAGTAGACTAATTAAATATAGCTTTAAACAAAAAAATCCCGTTTGAACGGGATTTTTTTTGAAGAAAAACTTACTATTAATCTCTATTACCTCCCATTATTCTTAATAACGAAAGGAATAGATTTATAAACAAAATATACAATTGCATACCTCCAATAAGTGCTAATTTGTTTCTATCTGCGCCTTGAAGTCCAGGTTGTTCACTTATGTGTTTCAACTGTTGCATTTGATAAGCAGTTAAACCGGTAAAAACAAATACTCCTATTACGGCTATTATAAAGCTCATAGTACCACTATTCATAAAGAAATTCACGATAGACGCAATGAACATCCCAATAAATACCATATACAATAGACTGCCAAATTTAGTTAAATCTGTTTTAGTAGTATAACCTAAAATAGCCATACCAGCAAAAGCACCGGCAGATACAAAAAATGTTGAGGCGATTGAAGCGATGTCATAAACAACAAATATGGTGCTTAAACTCAACCCCAACAAAGCAGCGTACAATCCATATAAAAAAAACAAAGTCCCCATCGAAAATCGGTTATATGAAGACTGAATCAACCATCCAAGTCCAACAGGAGCAAAGGCAACAATATAAAACAAAGCAGAAACACCTCCTTTTGCGGATATGAAATAATTTAACACAAACTCTGGTGTTCCACATAAATATGCAATTCCTCCAGATATTGCTAATGCAATAAACATGTAAGAATAAACACTTCTAAAGAAGTCAGAGGACATAGCTTTTGTAGATGTCCCATACTGGTTTTGGTTTACAAAATTATCTAACATAGTTACTTAAATTTTAGTGTAGTTTAGCATTTACTAAATTAATAAATTCTTTTCTTGTTGCGTCATTTGTTAAAAATAACCCAGTGAATGCACTTGAAGTTGTTACAGAATTTTGTTTTTGAACACCTCTCATTTGCATACACATGTGACTACACTCTATTACGACAGCAACTCCTTTTGGTTTCAATGTTTCTTGAATACAATCTCTAATTTCAATAGTTAATCTTTCTTGAACCTGTAATCTTCTTGAAAAAGCGTCAACAACTCTAGGGATTTTACTTAAACCAACAATCGTACCATTTGGAATATAGGCTATATGAGCTTTACCAAAGAAAGGTAACATATGATGTTCACACATAGAATAAACCTCTATATCTTTTACGATTACCATTTCCGAATATTCTTCGTGAAACAAAGCGCTTTTCAAAATTTCTTCTGGTTTAATATCATAACCATGTGTTAAAAATTGTAATGCTTTTGCTACACGCTCTGGTGTTTTTAATAACCCTTCTCTATTAGGATTTTCACCTAAATCTGAAATTATGTTTTTATAAACAGATGAGATTTTAGAAGTAACATCATCCTTGTAATATTTATCGCTCATTAATAACACTAGTTAGTATGGTAACCTAAACCAAAAAATTTAACAAATATATTAATCTCAACAATGTTATAGTTCAAACTTCATTTTTGAAAATTTGGAAAAGGAAATAAGACCTTTACACTTAAATATAGTTTTTATAAAATTTAGACTTGTGATAAGTAAATTAAATTTTATATTAGAAAACTTATAAATTGTATTTGATTAAAAGGATAAAGATAAACCTTGTTTTTGTATTTTCATTTATTTGAGGAAAATTGAATCAACCTTTTTAAATCGAAAGGCAAAGATTTCCTCTAATTTAGGTTTAATAATAAATGGATGTACTATTTTCCCTAAAATTCCGAAAGGAGGTTCATAAGAGACGATATCAATCATTTCTACCCCTTCATCTATTTCTTTAAAATGATGCTCATGATGCCATAACTTATAAGGACCAATCCTTTGTTCATCAACAAAAAAAGATTTATCCTTTACATGAGTTATTTCAGTCACCCATTCCATTGGAATGTTTAACAAAGGCCTTACAGAATATGAAATAATTAATCCTTCATACATTATATTAGGAGTCTCTGTTTTCACATCAAAACCCATATATTCAGGGGTTATTAATTTTAAGTTAGAAGGGTTTGAAAAAAAATCCCAACATGTCTCCAAATCTGTATGAACAATCTGTTTTCTAATTAACTGATACATCTTAAATACTTTTAGATTAAAACAATAAAAGCAACAAGATGTTTAAATAATTATAAATACTTATTAGGAACTAAATAATTTTCAACATAATCTTTGATTCCTTCCTCTAAGGTATGAAATGGAATAGCGTACCCCTCAGAAATCATTTTTTGCATGTTAGCCTCAGTAAAATATTGGTACTTATCACGAATATCAATAGGAGTATCTATGAAATCAATATTGACAGATTTATCTAAAGCGTTAAACGTATTTGTAGCTAGATCTAAAAATGTTCTTGCCTTTCCAGAACCTAAATTATATATACCCGAAGTCGGTTTATCAGTCATTAAAAATAGACATACATTTACCACATCTTTTACATAAACAAAATCCCTTAACTGGCAACCATCTTTGTAATTTGGATTATGTGAACGGAATAATTTCATCCCCCCATTCAGATTAATTTGATTGAACGTATGGAAAATAACAGAAGCCATTCTTCCTTTATGGTATTCATTTGGCCCATAAACATTGAAGAATTTTAGCCCAGCCCAAAAAGGAGGTTTTTTATCTTGCTGTAACGCCCAAATATCAAAATCATTTTTTGAATCTCCATAAGGGTTTAAAGGTTTCAATTTTGGAATTACATCATGATTGTCATCGTAACCAAACTCGCCCAAACCATAAGTCGCAGCAGAACTCGCATATACAAGAGGTATATTATTTGCTACACAAAAATTCCAAATCATTTTTGTGTAATTAACATTCAATTCATCAAAAATCTCTTTATTAAACTCAGTTGTATCCGTTCTTGCTCCTATATGGAAAATGAATTCAACTTGATTCGCATTCTCTTTCAACCAATCGTTAAATACATTACGCTCAATTTTAGCATTAAATGACTTATCTTTTAGATTGGCTTCTTTTTCTTTTTTAGTAAAATCATCTACTAAAATTAAATCTGATCTACCTGATTGATTTAATTTACCAACTAAACAACTCCCGATAAATCCTGCTGCACCTGTAACTATTATCATAATCTTATAGCTTATTTTCTACAAATTGAATTTCATACAATTTTTGGTAATAACCACCTTCTTTTGTTATTAACTCTTTATGAGTACCCATTTCTACAATTTCTCCTTTTTCTAAAACAACAATTTTATCTGCATTTTGAATCGTCGACAAACGATGAGCAATCACAATCGACGTTCTTCCAAAAGTTAGTTTTTGAGTTGCTTTTTGAATCATTAATTCAGATTCATTATCCACACTTGAAGTTGCTTCGTCCAAAATTAAAATAGAAGGGTTATAAACATAAGCCCTCACAAAAGAGAGTAATTGTCTCTGTCCTACTGACAACATACCTCCTCTTTCCCCAACTAAAGTTTCGTAACCATTTGGTAATCTATTTATAAATTCGTGTGCACCAACTGCTTTTGCTGCTTCTATAACTTGTTCAAAAGAAATAGATGGATCTCTTAATGTAATATTATTCAGTACGCTATCTGAAAATAAAAATACATCTTGAAGTACAATAGCTATATTCTTACGTAAAACAGTTAAATTGATATCCTTGATGTTTTTATTGTCAATTAAAATTTCTCCTTGTTGATTTTCATAAAAACGCCCTATCAAATTTACAATCGTAGATTTTCCAGCTCCCGTTGCACCAACAAAAGCAATCGTTTTACCTTTTTCAATAGATAAGTTTATATTTTTTAAAACCCATTGATTATCTAAATAAGCAAAAAAGACATTATTAAATTCAATTGTTGAATGAAAATCCACATCAATAATTTCTCCTACATCCTGTTTATGAGTATGCATATCTAAAATCTCAAAAACACGTTCAGCTCTAACAATTCCTCTTTGGAGTATATTAAACTTATCCGCTAGTTGTCTAATGGGACGAAATAACATATTTATCCATAGGGTAAATGATACTATTTCCGCATACATGACTTTAGGGTCAATTTCAGCTTCGCCAATAAATTGAAATGCTCCCCAAACAAGTAAAAATGCAACAGACAGAGAACTCAACAATTCAACCACAGGGAAAAATATTGAAAAAGCCCAAACGGCATTTATATGAGCTTGTTTATGATCTTTATTTATTGAATCAAAAATTTCCTGTTCTTTTTTTTCACGAGTGAATAATTGCACAATATTCATTCCGGTAATATGCTCTTGAACGAAAGTACTTAATCTAGTCACTTGTAACCGCTCCTGCTGAAAAGATTTTTTCATTGCATTCGCAAAAATTCTTGTAGCAATTATCAAAAGAGGAATTGGAATTAGAGTTAATAAAGTTAATTTCCAATTAGTTATCACCATTATTGCTACCACTACAATTAACATCAACAAATCTCCTAAAATATCTATAAACCCTGAAGAAAAAACTTCTGCAATTGCCTCAATATCAGAAACAAGTCTTGTAACTAAAGAGCCTATTGGAGTTTCATCAAAATATTTCATTTTAAAAGACTGCATATGATTATACAATCGTTGACGAATATCTCTAATAATAGATTGAGCTAATAAATTTGATGAAAATGCATTTAAAAATTGAAAAATCCCCTCAAACAAAAGTACTAATAGAATAAGCCCTGTCCAATTAAATAATTCCTTTTCATCTTGGCCTGATATTATATATTTGTCTACCATTATGCCAATTAACTTCGGCCTAAATGGAGTAAGAAGCGATAATACAAGTGTACAGAAAAAAGACAATAACAGTAAATTTTTGTAATTTTTTACAAAAAGTGTTAATCGTTTAAAAATTCCAAAATCAAGTTTTGTCTCTTTACTCATACAACAAAATTAATAGACATTGACGAATAACACTCGATTCTATTTCAATAATCTCTTTTATTTTTTAACTTTACAAAAAGACATTCATTTATGATTTATAATTTCAGCGAATCGAAATCTATTATTGGACAAATTCTTTCAGAACTAAGAGATGTTCAGGTTCAAAAAGATAGTATGCGTTTTAGAAAAAATTTAGAACGTTTGGGTGAGATCCTTGCTTATGAAGTTTCTAAAAAATTAGATTATAAAACAGTAGTAGTTACAACTCCATTAGGAGAAGCAGAAACGCAACAACTAATAGAACAACCTATCTTAGCAACTATTTTAAGAGCAGGTTTACCAATGCATCAAGGTTTTTTAAATGTTTTTGATAAAGCAGATTCTGCATTCATTTCTGCATATAGAAAACATGTTGATAAAGATGATTTTGAAATTCAAGTTGATTATGTAGCATCTCCAACTTTCGAGAACAAAACATTGATTATTATCGATCCAATGTTAGCCACAGGTAGTTCAATGGAATGTGTTTACAAAACTTTGTTACATCAAGGCACACCCAATAAGGTAATCATTGTTTCAGCTATTGCTGCTCCTGAAGCATTAGACAACTTACAAAAGCATTTTCCTGAAAATACATTATATTTTATTGGTTCTATAGATCAAGAATTAACTGCTCAAGCATACATAGTACCTGGAATTGGTGATGCAGGAGACTTGGCATTTGGTGTTAAATGTTAAATTATGAAATATTCAATATATTTCGGACTATTAGCCCTTTCAACTATAAAGTTTTTGTTTGCTCCATTTGGAGGGCCTGCTTTGAATTTAAACTATTTTGAAACTTATTTTAGTTGTATTATTGGAGCAATAATCAGTTCCACATTTTTCTTTTTTTTAGCAGAATATTTTTTAAAAAAGAGTTTTAACAAAAAAAGAGAAGCCATTATTAAAGCAGAAAAAGCAGGAATTCAGTTACCAAAGAAAAAGATATTTACAAAAACAAATAAAACCCTAATCAAAGTCAAACATCGACTTGGTATTTTTGGAATTTCATTTCTAGCTCCATTGTTTTTATCTATACCTGTTGGTACCATTATTGTTGCAAAATTTTATGGAAAACATAGGTTAAGTTATCCATTAATTATCATCGGTATTTTTATAAATGGTATTATTACAACTGGTATTTCCTATTTAATAGCAAATGCAGTTTGATGAATAAAATCAACCATTTGTTTTTCGATTTAGATCGTACGTTATGGGATTTTGAAACAAATTCTAAAATTGCTCTTCAAAAAATTTATGACAAATTCTCATTGAACACACATTTTGAGCATTTTATTCATTTTCAAAGGTCTTACCAAAACATCAATAATGAACTTTGGAAAAAATATGGAAAAGGGAAAATTACTAAAGAGGAACTTCGAATAAAACGTTTTGAAAAAACCCTTGAGAAAGTGGAAGTGTATGATAAAATACTTGCGAATACACTTAATCTAGACTATATAACTATTGCACCTAAAGAAAAAAACCTTTTCCCTAATACACTTGAAATAATCAAAGAATTATCAAAGAATTATCGATTACATATTATAACAAATGGATTTGCCGAAGCACAAGTCGTAAAATTAGAATCTTCAGGACTAAAACCTTACTTTGAAATAATTGTTTGTTCTGAAATGGTAGGTAAAACAAAACCTAATCCTGAAATTTTCGAATACGCATTAAATCAAGCGAATGCAAAAAAAAATGAAAGTATAATGATTGGAGATGATCATAATACAGATATAATAGGAGCAATTCGAGTTGGTATGCAAGCAATTCTTTTTGACCCTTCAAATCGATATAAAAAATCAGCTGGTTTATATAAAATTAATGATATTGCTGAACTACCATTACTACTTACAATGATATAAAAAAAAGCTAACCTTTCGATTAGCTTTACTTCTTAATATAATTCTTGTCTTATTTTTTCATATAAAATCATCCCTGTTGCTACACCAACATTCAAAGATGAAATTTTCCCAGACATAGGTATTTTCGCTTTAATATCAGCCATTTTCAAAATATCATTTGTAATTCCATCCTCTTCGGAACCCATAACAATTCCTATTTGACCTCTCAAATTTACTTCGTATAAAGGAACAGAAGATTTTTCAGTACAAGCAATTATTCGAAAACCACTTTGCTGTAAATAAAAAATACTGTCTTTTAGATTACCAACCTTACAAACGGGAATGCGATTTAATGCGCCAGCACTTGTTTTAATTGCATCAGCAGTAACTTGTACGGAACCTTTACCAGGTATAACAATTGCATTCACTCCCATACATTCAGCAGTTCTTGCTATTGCGCCAAAATTTCTTACATCGGTTAATCGGTCTAAAAACAAAAAGCAAGCATTCTCATTGTTCTGCACAAACTGATCAACCAAAGGTTCAAATTCTACATATTCTTTTGGAGATAGATATGCAACTACACCTTGGTGGTTTTTATCTGTAAGTCTATCTAATTTCTCTGATGGTACAAATTGTATGAAATAATTTTTACCTGCTGTAGCTTCTTTTAACTCAAAAAACAATTCTTTTTGAAGCCCTTTTTGGATAACAATTTTATTGATTTCTCGACCGGTTGCTATTGCTTCGATAACTGCTCTAATTCCAAAAATTAAATCCTCTTTCTCTTTTTTAACATAATTTTCTTTTGGATTATTTCGAAAATTACTTTTTCTGTTATCGTTCATTTATAATATAATTTCTAATTCAACTTCAACATTATCTCCTAAAGTTTTGGCAACTGGACATGCTTTACCCGCAGCAATAGCTCTTTTTTTCTCATCTTCATTCCAACCATTTCCTGACAAATCAATTTTCAGGATTAATTTTTGAACTCTTCTAGGAGAATCTGAACTCATAATTTTAGTAACATCAGCGCTACCTTTAGTGAAATTTAACCCATGATTTTGACAATAAATCCCAACGATTGTAAGCAAGCAAGATGCATAAGAAGTAGCAAGCAAATCAGTGGGTGAAAACGCCTCTCCTTTACCGAAATTGTCAATCGGAGCATCTGTAATTATTTTATTTCCTGAAGCAATATGAGTTGCCTCTGTTCTTAAGCCTCCTAAATATTCAACTTTTGAAGTAATCATTAAATAAAATTTATGTAAAAGTAAGTGTTAAAGTTTAAATGTACCCTAAAATTAGATTAATCTTAAAAACATATAATAGTTACCTTTACCTCATTTGAATTTTATGATATTTAATAACCTTGAATTAAATGACAATCTACCATTAACTTGTACATTAGAAGGTACTTGTTGTTTTGGTAATAATGTGTACATAAATCCATGGGAAATTTATAACTTATCAAAGGGTCTAAAAATTCAACCCCAAGATTTTATCCATTTTCACACAACTGATGGGGGAATAAAACTAGCATTTAACGGGAAATATGAAAAAACCTCCAAAAAATCATGTAATCTATATGATGAAAAAAAAGGTTGTACAGTCCATCATCACAGACCATTAGCATGTCGCTTATTCCCTTTAGGCAGAAGAATTCAATCGAATAAAACAAACTATTTCTTCGAAGGAAAAAACCACCCCTGTTTAGAACGTTGTCCAAGTGCTTTAGATTTACCCAAACTCAAATTAATAGATTATATAAAGCAACAAAAAACATCAAATTTTGAGATAGTTCAAGAACAATATTTAGACATTTTACAAAACATTGCGGATACAGCTTTTGCACTTTATTTAGAAACAGAAGCAAAACTTAAAGACAAAGGAAAAACATTAAAAGGTTGGAAAAATCTAACAAAAAAAAACAATATTGAAATTGGAAATTTATTTACGACTGAATGGAAAAAAAATATTTTGTATCCATTTGATTTAAATCAAAATTATGATGAAAAATTATTCATTGAGAATCATATTTCAATTATTGAGCAAAAAATTCAAGAAGAGATAAATCAAATTGAAAATTTAGATGAAATCATTTCTTATAGTATTCACCTTATAGCTATTTCAATTTTTATTGGAAAAAGTATAGGAGCAGATATGGATGAAATTTTAAAAAAATGGATTGATGACGCTAAAGAATTTTCAAAATAATAAACAACTAAAAACCTAATACTTAATCTGAATTTTAAACATATTAACAATTGTCTTTTATTAACTGTTTCCAATCATAAAAATTCAGATTTTATCTCATTCTATCTTTGTAACAAGAATCCCTTGTTATGAGTGAAGAAATCAACAAAAATGAATCCTCAATTCGCATTAAAAAGCCAAAGTGGCTTAGAGTGAAATTGCCTACTGGAGAAAATTACAAAAAGGTTCGCTCTCTTGTTGATGAACACAAACTACACACCATTTGCGAAAGTGGGTCTTGCCCAAATATGGGTGAATGCTGGGGAGAAGGTACTGCAACATTTATGATTTTAGGTAATATATGTACTCGAAGTTGTGGATTTTGTGCTGTACAAACAGGTAAACCTCTAGAAGCTGACCCTTTCGAACCAGGTAGAGTTGCGCATAGTGTTAAAACTATGGGGGTAAAACACGCTGTAATAACATCCGTTGATAGAGACGATTTAAAGGATGGGGGTTCTGAAATTTGGGCACAAACAGTTAGAGCTGTAAGAGCACAATCACCTGAAACTACAATGGAAACATTGATTCCAGATTTCATGGGAAAATGGGAGAACTTACAAGTAATCATCGATGTTGCGCCAGAAATTGTGTCTCATAATTTAGAAACTGTAAGAAGATTAACAAAACAGGTAAGAATTCAAGCTAAATATGACCGAAGTTTAGAAGTTCTTTTTCGATTAAAAAAAGGAGGAATGAGAACAAAATCAGGTGTAATGTTAGGGCTTGGAGAAAGTCACGAGGAAGTCTTAGAAACAATGGAAGACCTTAGAAGTGTGCAAGTTGACATCTTAACATTAGGTCAATATTTACAACCGACACCTAAGCATTTACCTGTTGTAGAGTTTATAACACCAGAACGTTTCGACGAATACAGAGAAATTGGTCTAAAAATGGGGTTCAAATATGTTGAAAGTGGCCCTTTAGTTAGATCATCATATCATGCAGAAAAACATTTATTTTAAGTATAATATATAAATGTATATAAAGCTTTAGGTTATTAACATTATTCTTTTAATAACTAGTCTTTTTGATTAAACTATTTAGATTTTTAATTTAAATTGTTATCTCTTTCTTCTTTACCAACAAATTATAAACAGTTTCTACCTATTTTCATGGTTGAAAAAATGTTAACAACTAACCCATAAGAAGAATTCATAAAAATCATCAAAAAAACAACATTTTTTGATGAAAAAATCAACAATCAAAATTAAGACTATCAACTTAATAAACAGCCCTTTATGTGCTAAAAACGGAAAAAGTACTCCTCTAGAATCAAAAATTTGAAACTAAATCGAACGATTGATCGAAATTTTTAAATGTCGAGCGAAAAAAAGCATGCTTATTTTATTGAATAAAGAAGCAAACGAAAAATAAAATTTTACATTTGTAGACTTTTTAAAATTTTATCAAAAATGAGTTCATTTGATATAGCAATAATCGGTTCAGGACCGGGAGGATATGTTTCAGCACTACGATGTGCACAACTAGGATTCAAAACAGTTTTAATAGAAAAATACAGTACATTAGGTGGTACTTGTTTAAATGTTGGTTGTATACCTTCTAAGGCACTATTAGATTCTTCAGAACATTTCCATAATGCAAAACATAATTTTGCTACACATGGAATTAGTATTGAAAACTTGAAAGCTGATATATCTCAAATGATTAAAAGAAAAGAAGAAGTAATCAGCCAAACATGTAGCGGAATTAAATATTTAATGGATAAAAATAAAATTACTGTTATCCATGGTAAAGGTTCATTTGTATCGAATACAAAAATCAATGTTTCAAAAGAAGATGGTTCTAATGAAGTTATTGAAGCTAAAAATATCATTATTGCGACTGGTTCAAAACCAAATTACTTTCCAGGAATGGAACCAGACAAAAAAAGAATCATTACTTCCACAGAAGCATTAAAAATGAATGAAATTCCTAAAAAAATGCTCGTTATCGGTGGTGGAGTTATTGGTTTGGAATTAGGCTCAGTATATGGTCGCTTAGGTACGGAAATTGAAGTTGTAGAATTTGCTGACTCTATTTTACCTACAATGGATAAATCATTAGGTAAAGAATTTACAAAAGTGCTAAAAAAAGAAGGGTTTAAATTCCATTTAGAACACAAAGTACAATCAGTGGTAAACAACGGAGAAAATGTTACACTTAAAGCACTTAATAAAAAAGGAGAAGAAATTTCGATTGATGCAGATTACTGCTTAGTTGCAGTAGGTAGAAAACCGTTTACAGAAGGTTTAGATTTAGAAAAAGCTGGTTTAAGCGTTAATAATAAAGGTCAAATTGAAGTTAATAATCATTTGCAAACTTCAGTTCCAAATATTTATGCAATTGGTGATGTAGTACGTGGAGCAATGTTAGCTCACAAAGCAGAAGAAGAAGGAGTTTATGTGGCAGAATTATTAGCTGGACAAAAACCTCATATCAACTACAATTTGATACCGGGTGTAGTATATACTTGGCCTGAAGTTGCTGCAGTTGGTAAAACAGAAGAAGAATTGAAAGCTTTAAATGTTGAATACAAAGTAGGGAATTTCCCAATAAAAGCATTAGGTAGGGCTAGAGCAAGTATGGATACTGCAGGGTTTATTAAAATTTTAGCAGATAAAGAAACAGATGAAGTTTTAGGTGTACATATGATTGCTCCAAGAGCAGCTGACTTAATTATGGAAGCTGTAGTTGCAATGGAATACAGAGCATCAGCCGAAGATATCTCAAGAATTTGTCATCCTCACCCAACTTATTCAGAAGGCGTTAAAGAAGCTGCACTTGACGCAACTGAATCAAGACCATTGCATATTTAATGTAAACATTTTAAGATAATAATCGTTTAAATTAAGGGTAAGTGAAAATTTACCCTTTTTATTTTACAAAAATGAAGAAAACAGGAGTTTTATTAATCCAATTAGGTACACCTAATAGTCCATCTACAAAAGATGTAAAACGATATTTAAGTGAATTTTTAAATGACCCTAGAGTTATTGACTTACCATGGCTAGGCAGAAAGTTACTAGTTAATGGAATTATTGTACCTTTTAGAGCTCCAAAATCTGCAAAAGTATATCGTGAACTATGGAAATTAGGGAATGGAGTTTCTCCCCTTCTAACTCATACAGAAGCGATAACTAATAAACTAAAAACTGCTTTTGAAAATGACAATGTAACCATTGAATTTGCAATGCGTTATCAAAATCCTTCTATGGAAGTGGTTTTAGATAGAATGCATAAAGCTAATTATGATCAATTAATAATTCTTCCTCTATTCCCGCAATACGCTAGTGCATCTTCAGGTTCTGCAATTGAAAAAGCACTTAACATTATACAAAAATGGTGGGTTATTCCTGAAATAAAGGTAATTAACCAATTTTATGATAATGACGGCTACATTAATTCAATCGTAGATAGGGCAAATCAATTTGAGTTGAGTACTTATGATCATATCCTATTTTCTTATCATGGATTACCAGATAGACATGTAGATAAAGTCTATAATGATGGATTATGTGAAGATCAACCTTGTGAATCAGAAATTAATGAATTCAACAGATATTGCTATAAAGCAACATGTTTCGCGACGACTCGCTTAATTGCTGAAAAATTAGGAATTCCAGAAAACAATTATACTGTTTGTTTTCAATCAAGATTAGATAAAAAATGGCTTTCTCCTTTTGCAGACAAAGTAGTTATAGAACAAGCAAAAAATGGCGCAAAAAAACTCTTAGTTTTTAGTCCTGCATTTGTTTCAGATTGTCTTGAAACACTTATTGAAATAGGCGAAGAATACCAAGAATTATTTGAAGAAAATGGTGGTGAAAAAGTGCAATTAGTTCCGAGTTCAAACGACCATCCATTATTTGTCAAAGGACTAGAAGGAATTATTAGAGAAAGACTTTAAATCAAGCTATTGAAACAGCTAAAACAACTCCCAAAATTATACTTAATAGTTTCACAAAATTAAATTTGTGATTTTCACTTGATTCAAAAATAATAGTCGTTGATATATGTAAAAACATACCAACTACTGCTGCTAATAGATAACTCATATATTGATTATCTGTTTGCACATTAAATATACTTCCGAAAACTAATCCCAAAGGAGTCATAATTCCGAATGCTAATAAATATAGCCAAGACTTCAAAGATGTAATACCAGACGCTTTTAAAAGTGTCATTAACGCAATAGCTACGGGAGTTTGATGAAATAAAATACCTAGAAGAAGAGATTGTCCTGATAAATGTCCATGATTTTCTACATGCAAATCACCGCCCGCTAGTGGAATGCCTTCGATAAAAGAATGAACAGATAAAGATATAAATAAAGCCCAAGGAAACTTATGATTGTGATGCACGTGAATATGACCATGTTCTATTCCACCAGAAAAATATTCTAAAAATAATTGAACTAAAAATCCAACTAAAACAAACATACCTATTCGTGCAGAATTTGAAGATTCATATAATTCAGGTAAAAAATGAACAAAAGCCATCGCTAACAAAAACCCACCGCTAAATGATAGCATGATTTTTATTAATTTCTTTTGTTTTAAAGAATCCATTAATGATACAATACCTCCTCCAATAACAACAGATAAAACAAGCAATACAATATTGAAAATATCTATCATTTCTTATAAGCAATTAGTATTAATCTATCTGAACTTTCTTTATCAAAATCATTTAATTCAAAATCTCCAAAGATATTCTCAACCACAAAACCATTACGATTTAACAGTTCAATAAAATCTTCTTTAAAAAATGCACGTACTTTTTCCTGATATGTATGTTTATTATTGAGTTCTGAAATACAAATGTCCTTTGTTATAAACTTACCATCGTAATTTCTCTTTATATCAAAATGAATTCCTTCTATATTTTTTTCTTCAGAATTGACAAGATTTTTAATTACTTTATAAGCATTCATAAAATCAATAACCAACTTACCATTCTCATTCAGCATTGTATTAACACTTTTTAGAACAGAATGATTATCAGAGTCATCATCAAAATAACCAAAACTAGTGAAAAGATTAAAAACAACATCAAATGATTTATTTTCAATCACATTTCTCATATCATGCACCTTGAATTCTAATGAATTATTTGCGGAAGCAGAAGCTACAGAAATACTATTTTCAGATAAATCCACACCAAGAACATTTAACCCTAATGAATTCAAAAAAACAGAATGTCTACCTTTACCGCAAGCAAGATCTAAAACAGTCTCATCTGATAATTTCAGCTTATTAAATAAATTTTTGATAAAAAATGCAGCTTCACTATCATCACGATTTTTATATAAAATATGATAATAGTTTGTATCAAACCAGGAAACAAACCAGTCTTGTTCTTTATTCATTAGATAAAAATAGGATGCAAAAGTACAGAAGTTAACCGATATAAACGAATTAGTTTAAGTAATATCTATATTTGAATAAAAGAAAAAAATGTTGAAAATAGGAATCACCGGTGGAATAGGTTCAGGTAAAAGTTATGTTTGTCAAATTTTAGAAAAAATGGGATACGCTATTTTTTATTCTGATCTAGAAGCAAAAAAGTTAATGATACAAAATAAAGAACTTATTCAACAAATAAAGAACATAATTGGTGAACACGCCTATTTGGATAATGAACTAAACAAACCTATTATTAGAAATTTTTTATTTCAAAATGAGGTGAATAAAGAAAAACTAAATGCATTAATACATCCATTTGTTTATCAAGAATTTGAAAAATGGGCTAGTTCAATACAAAAAGAAATTGTTTTTAATGAAAGTGCTCTTCTTTTTGAAACAGATTCTTACAAAAGATTTAATAAAACAATTCTTGTAACTGCACCAGAAGAAATTAGAATAGAACGGTTAATTAAACGAGATTCTCTAAATATAGGAGAAATAAAAAAAAGATTTAATAATCAGTTAAATGACTCAATTAAAACAAAAAAAGCAGATTATATAATCGAAAATGATGATAAGAAATTAATAATTCCTCAGATTAATAAAATGTTAGAACAAATTAGGAGATAATCAAACTTCTTCGAAATCATCAAAATCATTTGAATCTTTTTTATGCTCTTCGTTTGTATTCAAAGACGAAGTCACTAACGGTTTTCCAGATAGTAAAAAGAATACTCCGTTAACCAACTTATTTATAATCCCAAGTAAAACAAAAAATCCGACAATTTTAAATATCCATCCAAAAAAAGGTGCTTCTTCAATACCTATTATGTTGTTATAAAACCATTTGCTTATAGGGTTAAAAGCAAATTCAGGTTTAAATGAGAAAAATAAAAAAATGGTAATCGAAAAAATGATAACTCCAATTTCTGCTTTTAAATCAAATTTAGGTTTTAATCCATTAAATGAAGTTCCAAAACCTTTCATAACGATCATACTCTTTTGTCTACGTTGAAGTTTTCCAATGAAATACATCAACAAAAAAGAAATAGCAACTATTAATTCGTTGTACAAAATTTTAATTTCTGTTGTGTCTTGAACACAAAACATAAAAGTAACATCTGTTAAAAAAAAATATTGTGTCAACTTCAAAGAATATTCCTCAACTAACGTTTTTTCGCCCCCATTAAATCTAAAAAATGATATTACCAAACGAATAATTCCCCAAATGAAACCAAAAACACCAAAAACAACACCTAATCGAAAGGCTAAATCAAAAAACTTCATTTAAATAAATTTTGATCGAGAAGTAAAAACCAAACAAAAGTGCAAAAAAATGAACTAGATACAAAATAACAGTTTGGAATAAAAAACATTATTTTTGTTACACATGTAAAAAATCAAAATGAAAAAATTAAGTTTACTCCTAACGATTTACTTTTTATCTATTTTCAGCCATGCTGAAGAAGGAATGTTAATTCCATCCTTAATTGAAGCTTTTCAATCTGATATGAAAGCCAAAGGAATGAAATTAACTCCAGATCAAATTTATAGTATAAATCACTCTAGTTTAAAAGATGCAGTAATTCATTTTGGCGGAGGTTGTACTGCAGAAATAATTTCCAATGAAGGTTTAATTTTAACAAATCATCATTGTGGCTACTCTCAAATACAACAACATTCATCCATCGAAAAAGATTATTTAAAAAATGGATTTTGGGCAGCAAACTATAACGAAGAATTAGCAAATCCAGGTTTAACAGCTTCAAGAATTGTAAGTATCGAAGATGTTACAAAAATTGTATTATTCGGAACAGAAGGACTTAGTAAATTAGAAAAATTTCAAAAAATTGCTGAAAATATTGAAAAAATCACCAAAGACAAAATGATGAACAATGAATATAAAGTTGATATTCAAGATTTTGACTACGGAAATAGTTACTACTGTATGACCTCTGAAGTATTTCAAGATGTTCGTTTAGTTGGAACCCCACCGAATTCGATAGGTAAATTTGGAGGCGACACAGACAATTGGGTTTGGCCAAGACATACAGGTGATTTTTCAATTTTTAGAATTTATGTTGGACCTAATAACAAACCCGCAACATACTCAAAAGATAATGTACCATACAAACCATTACATTCATTAAAAATCGACGCTGGTAAGAAACAAAATGGCGATTTTACGATGGTATATGGTTTTCCTGGGTTTACAGAACAACATTTAGTATCAAGTCAATTAAAATACATAGTAGAAAAAATTAGACCTGCGCAGATAAGTATGCGTGAGAAAACGTTATCAGTAATTGATTCAAGAATGCGTGCAAGTGATGTAATCAGAATAAAATATGCCGCTAAACAAGCCAGTATAGCAAATTCTTATAAAAAGTGGATTGGTCAAATTCAAGGATTAAAAGAATTAAAAGCAATATCAATAAAACAAAATTACGAGCAGATTTATAATGAAAAAGCAAAAACAAATGAACAATGGAACCTGCGATATGGTAATGTTATAGAAAAAATGAATCTACTTTATGATCAACATAAAGACATTGAGTTTGCTAATTCAATTTATGCCGAATATTTATTTTATGGTCCTGAAATATTTAAGCAAGCAAAAGCATTAACCGAATTAATGAATAATTATGAAAGCCTTGAAAAATCTGGTGAACTTAAAGCAAAAATTGATAGAAACAATAAAGGATTAGATAAATTCTTTAAAGATTATTCTATAGAATTAGATCAATCATTATTTAATTTTCTACACAAAGAGTTTATCACACACATGAAAAATAATATTCCAAATGAAATACTCAAATTAAATACGGAAGCATGGTCTTCAAACATCTATTCAAAATCGATCCTTACAAGTAAAGAAAGAATGATGAATTTTTATTCAAATTTAAATTCAAAATCATTTAAAAAATTAAAAAAAGATCCCGGATTTAAATTATATTTTACGTTAATAAATCATTATAGAGGTCAAATTATTCCAAAATTTCAAGAATTTCAATTGAATATGGAAGAACTGCTAAAGGAATATGTTGAGGGTAAACAAAAAATGTTTCCAGATGATAAACATTGGCCAGATGCAAATAGCACTTTAAGAATTACCTACGGTAAGATCGAGGGTTCAAGTCCAAAAGATGGTATGGTTTATCAAGCCCATTCAACTATTGATGGAATCATTGAAAAAAATAAAACAGGAAATCCAGATTTTGAATTACTTCCAAGAATGTATGAATTATATAACAAAAAAGAATTTGGGAATTATGGTCAGGACGGGGAGTTATGGGTGTGTTTTACCGCTTCTAATCATACAACTGGTGGAAATTCAGGTTCTCCTGTGATAAATGAAAATGGAGAGTTAATAGGAATTAATTTTGATAGGACATGGGAAAGCACGATGAGTGATTATATGTTTGATCCTGGTCGTTGCAGAAACGTTGCATGTGATATTCGTTATGTACTTTGGGTTATTGATGTATACGCCGGAGCAAAAAATTTAATTCAAGAAATGAATATTACTCGGGAATAAGAAATACTTTCCCTTTAACTTTCCAATATCTTTGGTAACCGATATTTGCCAAGTGATTTGGATCAATGTCTAAGTCATAAATTGATATAGTAAAAGGATGTGTTTTTAAAAAGGTTAAAAACACATCCTTTTTTTTATGATTGTTTAAAAAATCGTACCTCTGATTATTTTCATTATTAAATTTCAAATGTTTAAGGTGATATATGTCTTCTATCATCCCCTGAAAATTTCGTGTAAAAGATATTGAAACAACGAAAATAAAGACTATACTAAATTTAATTTTTTGGTACAATCTTTGAAAAAATAATTCAAAAAGATTAATTAAAAGTAAAAACCAAAGAAACATGAAAGGAATACACACGAAAAAAGCAAAATTTACTGTACGATGTTGCCCCATAATTCCAGTAGTCCAATAAGCAGGAAAGATACTGATAAACAGAACCATAAATAGTAAAATTGGAATTATAAATAAAATTCTTATTTCTTTAAAATTTTCAAGGAATAACCTAATATTTGGTATAAGATTATAAAATACTAATGCCACAAAAAATAAAATAAATCCTTCATTGAGCTTTAGAAAAAACCTAAATACTTGTAATATTGTCATCATTAAAGAATGAAAAAATTGATGTGAAACGCCCTCAAAATAAGAAGCTCGAATCGAATTACCTGGAGAAAATAAGACTAAAAATGAAAAACAAACAGAAGTGAAAAACAAGATGTAATAATCAATTCTAAAATTCTTAATAGAAAATATTAAATAAACAAACTGAAAGCAAACCAGATAAATCATAGAAACTTCATTACTACCTATCAACATTGCTTGAAGTATAATTAAAACAAACAATCTTAAATAAGATCGTTTATAAAAGAAAAAATGGAAGTACAATAAAAAAAATATAATTGCGACTTGATACGTCACCATTCCTGTATACCAATAAAACCCTTCATTTAATGCAGGCATAAGCAACAAATAGGATAAAAACAAAAAACTAGTTAATAAAACCCTTTGCTGTTTTGTGAAAAAAGAACTAAAATTTGAAAGTGAAAAATAAATCGTTATAAATAAACTGACTTGAATAAATATTACAAGAAACCTATATAGATAAATATTATTAAACCCAAATGTTAATGGATTCTTAAGAACAAAAAAATTAGAAAAGTATCTTCCATTCCATAAAAAATACTCATCTAAATATGCCTTAAAGAAAGGTGATTTTAATTCCAAAAAAGCATATGTATAATCATCACCGGAAGGATGAATATAAAAAGTGAGATAAAAGAAAGCAATACATAGTAAAAAAATAATCCCACCGAAAAAGATGGAATTATTTTTTACTATAAACTTTAAGAATTTAATCAGGTAAAACATTCATTTTTTCAGCAAAATGATAACAATAATCTCTTAAGTCTTCACAAATTAAAGTTTCACCTGTTGCTTTTTCAAAAGTATCAGCCATGGTCAATAATGTTTGATGAAAGAAAAATTTCATTTCTTCTACAGTCATTTGATCTGTCCATAAATCAATTTTCAAAGTTTGTTTTTTTTCTTCATCCCACATTGCTAAGAACATCGCCTTTGTATCTTGATTATCAACATTACCATCTGTTGCACTCCAATTCATTCTTAAAGGTACGTGATTTTCATTTAAACCAACATTAACTTTAATTTCTGAAGTTTTTACTATTTCATTTTCCATAATTTAATCTATTTGATATTCTTGTAAAATTGTATTATACGGAGTATTCAATAAATCATTCAAAGTCTTGCTTTCGTGATTCTCCATAAAATTCGAAACCATTTTAAAACCAATATATTGTCCTAATCTATCAGGACCTTTTTCAGGTAACCCAGGTGTGAAGGGTCCATCATTCGTGAAATTTGAAATATCTCTTTCATTTTTAGAAAAAACTAAAGATTGAGAAACTAAATATTTCCATATTTGCGATTCATTTTTTTCAGTCCATTCATATTTTTCTTTCTGATACCTTAGTACATTATGTAGAGGTAAATCAGGATAAATTGCATGTAATATATAATATACTTTACCCCATTGAATCATTTTTTGAATTATTGATTCTTCCGCCTCTGGAACATAATGAGTAAATATCCAATTGACAAGTATATCTCTTTCTAAATATTCAACCTTCATACCATCTTTCATCCATTGAAAAAATTGTTCAGAAGGCAACTTTTTGATCACCATTTTTTTAGGTCCTAAATATCTTTCTAAACCAACTCCTACTTCATTCTCACTGCAAAAAACACTACTCGTAAAAAGGGTATTTAACCAATAAATTCTCTTAGGTATAGGCTTATTTTTAATAAAAAAAGAAAGTCTATTAAATTTATCATTCAAATTGCTTTCATAACCTGATAATTTTGATCTCAGAGTATTATCAATATCATTTTCTAACATCTGAATATAAGGGTCAGATCTAAAAAGCTCAACACTTGTAAAAAAAAGTGAATCTTTTGGATTTCCTAGACTTAGACAATGTAAAAAAAGATATCCTAACATTTCATTTTGGTCATAGTATTTTGAAATACTTGCATTCAAATTAGGATTATTAAACTTAAATAAAGCTTGATCAAAATCAATAAAAATTATTTTATTCTTTTTAAAATTATTAGAGTCATTGATTCTCCATCTATCATCTGAACATGAAGTAGCTAATAGTATAATTGAAGCAATTAATAAAATACTTTTTCTAATCATTATTAATAATTAATATTGTAACAAAATTAGTTATTAATTAAACAATATTAAGCTAAATGTATAAACACATATTTTTACTTTTAATATTCCTAAACTGTTCAAACTATCAAGCTCAACAATTAGAATATAAAAAAATTCAAATGGGAATAGTTTTAGGTACAAGCTTAAACATTAATAAATCAGAATCGAAAATAATCAAAACTAATAATCCCGGATACGATTTTTCAATTGGTATGAATTTGATTAAAAACTTTAATCAAAACTTAGGGTTTAACACAGGAATTGAATTCGATTTTAGTAGAATGAAATATCAATTTCAAGATTCAATACATTACGATTTCAGAGAAAATATTATATACTCCAAATCAGAAAAAAATAATCTTGAAACTTACGAAAAGTTCACTTTGTTAGAAAGAAAACAAAAACCAATTTTCTTGTCAATTCCAACGATGTTTATTTTCAAAACTGATCTTATTGGTTACAACAGATACTTCGCCAAATTTGGAATGAGACACAACTTTATACTTAAAGAAGTTGTAACAGATACAGACATTAAAAACAACATAAATGAAAAAATGAAAGTATCAAAAGATATAGCATTTTATTCTGGAAGTATAGGAATAACAGGTGGAACTGAATGGAATTATTCAGGCAGCTCAACGATACAATTCGAATTGGGTTATTTTTATGGTATAACTAATCTACAAAGAAATGATGCAATAATTGGAGATGTAGATAAGTACAAAACACTTTATATAAAAGAAAATAATAATACTATTTACAAAACATTTAATAGTACAAGAAACCAATTATCGCTTAAAATCTCGTTTTTATTTTAATATGAGAAATAAAGAAATAATAGACCATATAACAAATTGGTTGAATTCATACTGTGACAATTCTAAACAGAATGGATTTATTGTTGGAATATCAGGAGGTATTGACTCCGCGTTAACATCAACTTTATGCGCACTTACAGGTAAAAAAGTACTTCTTGTCTCAATGCCTATACGTCAAAGAAATAATGAATACCAAAGAGCTTTAAAACACATAGAATTCTTAGAAAAAAAATATCTAAATGTTAATTCAATAGATATTAATTTGACACAGACATTTGAAATTTTTGAAAAAACAATCCCTCAGCAAACCTTAGAAAATAAACTTGCAATGGCAAATAGCCGATCTAGATTGCGTATGACAACGCTTTATGCGCTTGGACAAGCAAATGGATTACTTGTTACTGGTACAGGTAATAAAATTGAAGATTTTGGCGTTGGTTTTTATACAAAATATGGTGATGGTGGTGTTGATATTAGCCCAATAGCAGATTTAACAAAAAC